>Ga0335085_10000376_pt1 | contig 128966 bp, 102 predicted proteins | sample Lox_Sample_45_FD_206712 | JGI IMG/M metagenome (GOLD analysis project Ga0335085, IMG submission 206712) | Soil microbial communities from Loxahatchee National Wildlife Refuge, Florida, United States - Lox_Sample_4.5 | ecosystem: Environmental > Terrestrial > Soil > Wetlands | place: USA...
GAAGAGCACGTCGGCGGTTTTGCCACCCCAGTTCTGACTGAAGGTGTTGCCGTTGAGTGCGCTCGCGAACTCACTGCCGCTCAGGTTCTGGCCGTGGCAGCTCGCACAGACCTTTGCGTAGGCGGTCTTGCCAAGCGCCGCCTGTGCCGTGGTGAAGGGTGCCTCCCTCTGCGAACTTTGTCCTGGCGGCTGGACCTGCTGGGCGAATGCCGGCGCGAGCGCCAGGAGCAGGACGAGAGTTGCCGTGCGGCGCGTCGCGCATGAAGTGTGAATGCCAGCAAGCATGAATCACCTAGCGTGCAGAGAATGCAAGGAGCACATTGCCGTGACCGGTGCCGGTCACACCATAGCCGGAGCCGATGAACAGCATACCGTTCGCAATCGTGGGTCCGGCCGAATCGATGGCACCGCCGCGCGCCGCTACGGCATTGACGGTCTTGAAGTCTCGAGCGGTTGCATATTCCCAGAGTATGTGCCCATCCGTGCTGGCGAGCGCACGAACGATCCCGTCCGAGCCGCCGGCGAACACCACGCCAGGAATCGCACTTACCGCTGCTTCGTTCGTCGCGCCAGCTGGACTCGCGCCCGCCGTGGACCAGAGCTCGCGACCATCCGCAAGCCGCACTGCGACGACGCCCCCGGCGCGCAGTCCGTAATAGACGTTCTCCCCGTCGGCGGCGCCGCCCCAGAAGATTCCGGGGCCGCGTGGCAACTTGCTGTCCGTACCTGGTTGCTCCGGAAGCTTGAGCACGGTCGTCCATACGACGGAGCCTTGATGGTCGGGGTCGAGCGCGATGACCCGCGCGTCCTTGGTGCCGACGATAAGCCGCCGCGCCCCATCGGGCAGGCGCTGCAGGATGGGCGAGTTGCCGATGTCCCAATCGGGTCCGATCACCTCGGGGCAGTTGTCCGTTCTCGTTGCGGGGAGCTGGCAGCCGCCGAGCCACGCATCACCCGTGCGCGTCTGATAGAACCATAACGTGCGTCCGGTCTCGAGATCGAAGGCCATCACCGCGTCGGTTGTCTTGGGTACCGGCAACGTTTGGCCGTCGCCGGTGCCGACATAGAGCGCACTGCGCAGCGCATCGATCGTCGGCGCATCCCAGATGGATCCGCCCGAGGGGGCATAGAGCTGCACACCCCGCGAGTTCTTGCGCGTGGGTCGGGGCGTGTCGACGACATAGGCCTTCCAGAGCAGTCCGCCGCTTGCGCCATCGAGCGCCACCACCGCGCCCCGTGCCGTGCAGCAGGCGTAATCGAGCGACGCACCGGAGTATTCCTCGGATGAGGACAGCGGAAAATAGACCCGACCCTCGTGTGCCGTCGGAGCCCCGGTCACGCGTGCGACGAAGTTGTCGTCGAGTTTACGCACCCACAGGAGCTTGCCGCTGTGTGCGTCGATCGCGTACGCGTTGGCGTGCGCATCTCCGAAGTAGGCGGCGTAGGAGGCACCGGACACGCCCTTCACGGGAGCGACCGCGACCGCCGTGCGCACCGAACCTCGAGTCTTGAACGACCAGTACACACAGCCCGTGCGCGCATTCAGTGAATAGACGTAGCCGATGTCCGTGCCGACGAACACGCGGTCCGAAACGATCGACGGCTGGCCAAACGCGGATAGACCCGTGGGATAGCCGAAGGCCCAGCGCAGATGCAGGTGCGGCACTTGCGAGGCGCTAAGGCCTGCGGCTGCCGCCGTTTGAAAGCGCGCGTTCGTCACATCGACTCCCCAGCCGTTCCAGCCAGGTCGCGTGCGCGGATCTGCGAGCGGGGGATTCGACCTACAGCGATGCGCCATGTGAGCGGCGTCGCCCCGTGCAGCGCTGCCGAGCGGTCGACCGCTCAGGAAGGTCGCCATCATGCGCTTGTCGTGATCCGTGAGGCTCGCCGCCTGCGCTCTCATCGAGCCCGTGCTGAGGGCCGCGTAGATCCGCTCGGGAGGCATCTCGCGAATGACGGCGGGCGTGGGCGCGCGTTCGACGGCCGGGTTTCCATGGCAGCCCATGCAGCGCTGCTGAAAGAGTCCGAAGCCGATCTCGGTTCCGGCAACGTCTCGCTCCGCGGCGTGGCCCGACGCGCCGACCATCAGCGCAAGCACTGCCAGAGCAGAGCGGCAGGGATAGCGCAGCGCGCCCACTTGGCTCAGCTGCGCAAGTACGAGGCGCCGTTCACGTCCACGATGGCACCTGTCATGCTGGCCGGAGCGTCGAGCGCACAGTAGGTGACGACCTCGGCGACCTCGTCCGGTGTCGCAACTCGTCCCAGAGGCTGATCTGCGAGAACGGCCGGGTCGCGCACGTAAGCGGCGACCTGCTCGGTGGATACCCAACCGGGCGCCACGACGAATACATAGACGCCCTTGGGTGCCAGCGCCTTGGCGAGTGATTGGCTGAACGCATTCAAGCCCGCCTTGCTCGCCGCATACGCAGGCATGTCGGGCTCACCGCGAAAAGCGCCGCGCGAAGAGACATTCACGATCCTGCCACCACCCCGCTCGCTCATATCGCGAGCGGCATGATAAGAGAGATGCGCCGGCGCCGTGAGATTCACAGCCAAGGTTCGCTGCCACGCGGATGTCCAGTTCCCGGGATCCGTCGTGAGCGGGGGATGGCTCGGAAAAATACCGGCATTGTTCACGAGCGCACCGAGGGGTCGGCCGGCGGAGGCTTGCCGCCAGAGCCGACCGATAGCCGCCGGGTCAGCCAGGTCGGCCTGCATCAGCACGTGCCCGTCGCCTTCGAGGCTGTCGCACGTCGCCTGCGCGGCGGCACGATCCGAACCATAGTGCAGCACCACGCTGGAGCCCCGTCGGGCCAGACTCCTGCAAATAGCCGCGCCGATGCCACCCGAAGCACCGGTGACGAGGATGTGGCTCATGGCTCGGGCACGTGCATCATGTGGCTCATGATGCTGCATCTTGCGCACCGGGCGTGCAACCAGCGTCGCGCACGGGGCTCTCGCTTGCTTCCGCAACGAGGTGGGCTAGACTCGCCGACCTCATGCGACACGCAGTCGCGGAAGAAAGTGTCATGCGTCGATTTAATCTTGGGTTCTGCGCGGCACTCGCCTTGGTGGCAGCATCCGCATCCGCAGCCGCGATCGCGGCGACCACGGACAGCACGAAATCCACGGACCGGAAGGCTGATGCCGCTGCGGACAAATCAGACGACACGCCATTCGAGCCTTTCAAGGCTGACGCGGTCACCAGCAGCGGCAGTGTCACGGTCGGCGGTCGCTCCATCGGGTATCAGGCGATCGCGGGGACTTTGATCGTGCATCCCAAGGGTTGGGACGATGTGCCGCGGAATCCGCATACCGAGAAGAGTGGCGACACCAAGGCGGAAGAGAACGAGGATGCAAAGAACCCCACTGCCGAAGCCTCGATGTTCTATGTCGCCTATTTCAGAAGCGGTAGCGGCGCGGGCCCGCGGCCCGTGACATTCTTTTACAATGGCGGGCCGGGCTCCTCGACCATGTGGCTGCACATGGGCGCGTTCGGACCACGACGCATCGTCACCTCGACCGATACGCACAATCCGCCGGCACCGTATTCGCTGGTCAACAACGCCTCCAGTCTCCTCGACGCCACCGATCTCGTGTTCGTCGACGCTCCGGGCACCGGCTTCAGCCGTATCGCGGGCAAGGACAAGGAGAAGGCCTTCTACGGCGTCGACCAGGATGCGTATGCGTTCGCCGAGTTCATCACTCAGTTTCTGTCGAAGTATGGCCGCTGGAACTCGCCCAAGTATCTCTTCGGCGAGAGCTATGGCACGCCCCGCTCGGCGGTGGTGGTGAATCAGCTGGAAGCCGAGCGCTCCTTCGATCTCAACGGGGTGATTCTGCTGTCTCAGATCCTCAGCTTCGATCTGAGCCCCGATAGACCCACCAACAACCCCGGCATCGATCTGCCCTACCAGACCGTGCTACCGACCTACGCGGCCACAGCGTGGTATCACCACAAGCTCCCGGCCGAGCATCCCAATCTCGATGCCCTCCTCGTCGAAGTCGAGCAGTTCGCCATGGGCGACTACGCCCGCGCGCTCGCGGCCGGGTGGGACCTGAGCGCGAGCGAGCGCGCTGCCATCGCCGAGAAGCTCCATCAATACACGGGGCTGCCTGTGGATTACATCCTCAGGGCCGACCTGCGGATCGATGGCGGGGAGTTTCGCCAGAATCTGCAGAGCGACGGGGCGATCACAACCGGTCGGCTGGACACACGCTTCTCGGGGCCGGATATAGACCCCTTGAGCCAGCGTGCCGACTACGATCCGCAGTCCGCGGCACTCGGATCTGCGTACGTGTCGATCTTCAATGATTACGTGCGCAAGGATCTGCATTACGGGGAAGGCAAGCTCTTCAAGCACAGGATCGACACCCTCGGCAGCTGGAACTACGCTCACCGCCTGCCCGGCGAGAACCAACAACCCACGACCTCGAGGCAGGGCACGAACGTGCTGCCCGATCTGGCGAATGCCATGAAGCTTAATCCCAACTTGAGGATCCAGCTCAACGCGGGCTACTTCGATCTCGCGACCCCCTTCTACCAGGGCATCTACGAGATGCATCATCTGGCGATCCCGCAGAAGCTGCAGTCCAACATCGAGTTCAAGTTCTATCAGTCCGGCCACATGGTCTACGCCAAGGAGGACTCGCTCAAGCAACTGCACGACAATGTCGCCGATTTCATTCGCCGCACGGCCGTCATGACTCCTGCGGGATAAGAGGTAGCTACGATGCGCACCAAGAGCATGATCGTGAGCGGGCTCGCCGCGCTGTGCCTGGCGGGTGGCGCTCAGGCGGCCACCCTCGTGGTCACGGCCGCGCACATGGTGGATGTGCTCGCCGGACGCGAGACCGAGCGGCCGCAGGTCATCATCACCGATGGCCGGATCGTCAGCGTGGGTCGCTTGGGCGACCCACTGCCGGCCGACGCGAAGAGGCTCGATCTGGGAGATCGCACCCTGCTTCCGGGGCTCATCGACATGCACGTGCACCTCACATCCGACCCGCTCTACAGCGGCTACCGCAAGTACGAGTTCACGGACAGCTTCTGGATGGCGGTGGGTGTCGCCAATGCCCGCAGAACTCTCGAGGCGGGATTCACCACCGTGCGCAATGTCGGCTCTGCCGATTACGACGATGTCGGCCTGAAACAGGCCATCGAGCACGGCTACATCAGCGGACCGCGTATCGTGCCCGCAACGTACGCGCTCGGCTCGACCGGGGGACATTGCGACAACACCGCATTCCCGCCTTCCATCACGACACCTACCACCCAGATCGCCAACTCACCGGATCAGTACCGCGCGCTGGTGCGCAAGGTACACAAGTACGGCGCCGAGCTCATCAAGGTCTGCATGACGGGGGGTGTGCTTTCCAAAGGAGACAGCGTGGGTGCGCAGCAGGTCTCGCTGGATGAGATCAAGGCGATCGTCGAGGAGGCACACCGCCTCGGGTTGCGAGTGGCGGTCCACGCGCATGGCACCGAAGGCATCAACGATGCGTTGCGTGCCGGCGTGGATACGATCGAGCACGCCAGTCTCGCCGACCAGGAAAGTTTCAAGCTCGCCAAGGAGCACGGCGCCTGGTTCGACATGGACATCTATAACGATGATTACATCCTGGCCGAGGGTGCGAAGAACGGCGTGTTTCCCGAGAGTCTCGCCAAGGAGAGAATGATCGGCCTGAAGCAACGACAGAACTTTCGGGCGGCGCATGCCGCGGGTGTCAAGATGCTCTTCGGCACTGATGCCGGCGTGTACCCGCATGGCCAGAACGCGCGGCAGTTTGCCAAGATGGTCGAGTGGGGAATGACACCCATGGAGGCGATCCAGGCGGCCACCAAGAACGCCGCCGAGGCGCTCAATCGCACGGCCGACGTCGGCGCCATTGCTCCCGGCCGTTACGCCGACCTCATCGCCGTGGATGGCGATCCGCTCAAGGATATCCGCACACTCGAGACGGTTGCGGTGGTCATCAAGGGCGGAGAGATCGTCAAGGACGTCGTTCGCTGAGCTTAGGGAGGCACTCACCCGCGGTGGGATATTGACGGTCGGATTCACCTTCTTCTTCGACACCGGGAACCTCAAGGCACCCGTGCCCATGACCTGCATCCTCGCGCTCATCGTATTCATGGGCCTGTTCGTGATCATCGCGATCGATCATCCGTTCACGGGTCCGGTGCACATCGACGCCTGGACGCTGCAGCTCGTGCTCCGGGATTTTGGCGGGCGGTAGCTAGCCGAGCGGCAGCTCGTGGGGTCGCACGAGCAGGTGCCAGCCCTGGTGCTCATCGAGGATGAGCGCGATGGCCGCTTCGATCGTCTTCTTGAGCGGTGCCACGTTTGCGTCGGTGCCGATGGCAGCGATGGCGCCACGGATGCGCTCGATAGCGCCCTGCAGCTCGCGAACCAGCTGCTCGGAGGCATTCTTCAATTGATGGGCCTCGGATTGCGCCAGTGCTCCGTGCAGCGATGCACCGAGTGCGGGAAAGAATGTGGTCAGCAGTGACAGCCACAAGGTGTGAATGAAAAGGTGCAAAGAAGCTCCCAGCGCGGTCAGCCCGAACAGCCAGGTGTTGATCTTGTGAACCCGATGCAGCAGCGCGGTCTGTCTGCCGGCGAGGCTGCGGTGGTACTGCACCTGTTGCAGCAGCACGTCGATCGCCCATTGACTGTAACTCGCAACGAAACCCGGATCCGACCAGGCATTGACGAGTAGCTGTCGTGCCTGTGGCTCGTTGCGGGCACAGAGTGTGGCGACCTCATCGACGGCGCGCAGGTGCTGTCCCGGATCAAAGACACGCAGGTACCAGTTGGACACCGTGCTCGGCTGGTCGAAATCGATGAGCGGCGCCAGCATGGGCAAGTACCAGGCGAGCTCGGCGGTCGTGCGTGCGTGCAGCCACTGCGCATGCCAGTGGCTGCGATGACCGCGCCAGTAGATGCTGCTGACGATGCCGATTACCAGCACTTCGCCGAACGCCCAGAGCGCTGCGTAGGAATGCAGATGATGCCCCGGACTATCCCATCCGAGTGCCAGAGGCAGCACCGCGAACAGCACGGCAATCGCGCTCAGCAGGTAGATCATCCAGAAGCCGCTGCGATAGCGATGTCCGTAATGCAGAGCGCGTTGATCGAAGATGCGGTGCGCGGGCGCGATCGACTCGATCAGGGGAGCGAGCAGCTGCGGTGCCCGCGGCAGCGGTCCCGGCGCGAACCTCTCCAGCTTCACCCCGATCAGCAGCACTCGTTGAATGGTCTGGTGTAACGCCATGGCGAATCAGGAGATGATCTCGTACGTCTTGGCGAAGATGGGGTGTGAGACTACGCCGAGAGTGCCATCGCCATAGTCCACCAGCCAGTCTCCGGTATGACCGAAGAGTATCGAGAGACCATCCGCAAGCAGCACTTCGAAGTCTTCGCTCATGCGCATGCCGATGACGCAAGTGGGCAAGCTGGCGTACCGGCCGCCTTCACCCGCCACGGTCGGTGGTACCGGGCGGTACTTGGCGAGAAACAGCGCCCGCGCAACGCACCACTGGTCGCCCGTGCTACCGGTCACAATGGCATCCCCGGGCTGTGCGTGCACCACGCCTTCGTCTGTCTGCAGCACACAGGCTACGGGGGTGAACCGTACTTCGAGCTCGCGCACCCGCTTGCGCGCCGTGACCCGCCGGGGATCACTCTCGATCAGACTCGAGTAGCCGGGCTGGCCACTCGAGAGAAACACCGGCACCCTGCCCGAGTTCACCCCGGGCTCCGCACCGTCCTCGAGGCGTCCTTTGGCATCGGTGCGCTGTGTTGCACCTGCTGGATGAACGTGTGCCACAGGCGCGTAACGCGCAGGTTGCGCACTTCGGGCGCCAGCGCGTTGAGCAGAGCCGTCGCTTCCCGCAATTGAGCCTCACTGCGCTTCGGATCGGTCAGCGCCTGGGCGTAGAGCGCCGCGGCAAGCTCCATCCGCAGCCATTGGTCGCTGTGGTTCTTCGCGGCCAGCTCACGCTGGAATCTCACCACCGGGGCAATGATCTTCGCCGCCTCGGCGGTTCGGCCCTGACGTGCGATCGACATGGCGAGCCAGGTAGAGACTGCCCCCAGGTCGCGCCGGTCGGAGATCGCGGCCGTGCCCCAGGCCTTGCGCGCGGCGAGCGCCACGCGCTCTGCCTGCTCGGCGCCGGCGAAGTCGCCGCGCCGATAAAGCGTGCGTCCTACGATATCCGAAGCGACGTAGAGGCTGATATCGCGCTGTGAGTTCTGCAGATCACCGTTCGGCTTGGCCGCCTGTAGCCTGCTGACGGCATCCGCCGCGTGGCGTGCCGCCGCGGATAAGTCATCGCGTTCGAACGCGATCGCAGCTTGCGGAATCCGGCCCATCGCATCCGCAATGACCACGGCCATGCTGCCCGGCGGCTCGCGCTGCTTGAGCCGCGTGAGATACGGAGCGCCCCCTGCGAGGGTCGCGGCCGCGCCGGCGGTATCGCCGAGCATCGACTGGCGCAGCGCCGTGATGGCCATGTCATACGAGCGGATGATGACGAATCCGGCACCGCCCGGCGTCGCCCGGCTGTAGTCATCAAGTGACTTCAGGTAATACGGGATGGCCTCGCGCAGGCGGCCGGCTTGCCAGAGCGAATCGGCCAGGTTCTGATGCGCGACGCCCAGATTGTTGATCGAGACGGTGCTTTTGGGATCGAGCCGCAGGAGCGTGAGCGAGATCTGCTCGGCGCGCTCGTTGATGCGCAGCGCCTCGAGGGGGTCGAGCTTGTTCTGCGCTACAGTTGCGAGACTGGTCACAATCACCTGCTGGGCATGCAGCGCCAGCCGGTAGCCGGGTCGCTGCTCGAGGACCTTGTCGGCGAGCGCGACCGCCTCCTCCCCCATGCGCCGCGCTTCCTCGGTACGACCGAGGTTGATGAGCCCACCCACGGCCCAGGCACTTGCTTCCGCGTAGTAGGCGCTCATTTCCAGATTGGACAGATCGCGCGCACCCAGTCCCGTGGCGATGTGCATCGCCTGTTCCGCGGTGCGCACAGCCTCTGCATTCTGGAGGGCGTTCTGCTGCTCGTAGCTGATGCGCACCAGAGTCTCCACGTAGGCGAGGCGCGCGGCCGCGGAGGCATTTGCTCCCTCGGCGAGCGGTCGCAGCATATTAGTCGCCTGCTGGGCCGAGGCTGGTCCTGCGGGGTCATTGCGGTTGTCCAGCACCTGCGCCTGCACGATGTAAGCGCGTGCCAAGGCAATGGCGGCGGCTTCCGAGTGGTCGCCGGCGGCGCGCAGCTGACTCAGCAAGTTTATCGCCTCGGCGGCGTTCGCGCCTGCGCCGTCCAGGTCACCCAGCATGCGCAGCGCCTTGCCGTGATGGATCAAGGCACGTGCGCCGTTGAGGGTAGTCTCGTGGCCCTTGAGTGCCGCGGGCAGCGCGTGGAAATAGTCGATCTGTCGTTGCGTGAATTCCGTGATCACGTTGAGGCGGCCGAAGCTCTCGAGCTCGCGCACGAAGTCGTCCGTCAGGTAGCCGAGCAGCTGCTCGGCCTGCGTGCGTGCCTGCTCCGACACGGCCCGGGTCTCCTGCGCCTCGCGCTCGGCTCGATGCGCCCGCTGACTGCTGAGCAACGCGAAGATCGCCGCGCCGATGGCCACGAGGGCGAGCACGGTGCAACCGGCCGCGACCTTGCGCGCGCGCACCAGTGCGTGACGCGCCTCGAGCTCGCGCGCGCGCTGCTCGGCGAGCAGCTTCTCGGTCGCCGCACGCGCCTCGTGCTCCCGGCGTTCGTCGCGACTGGCCTTGACCACCCCACAGAGCACATCGTGCGTGAGCTCGACACGGCGGATGTCGAGTCGCTCCTCGATGCGCAGCAGGCGCCGATTGACCAGCAGCGCGAGAGTTCCCGGCGCAGCCCCGACCGCCGCAAAGCGGCTCACGAGACTTTCCTCGGCGACACTTTCGCGAAAACCCGAGGCGGTCAGCAGGTCGTCCTCGATGATGCGCCGTACGGCCGGCGGCTGATCCGCGAGCGCGCGCTCGTAAAAGTTGCTGAGAATGCTCGCGTGGGATCCTGCGAGCAGGTCGAGGGAGATCTCACCGCGGCCCTGCGCGATGCGCGCATCGTTCAGCTCGCGGCACACGAGGCTCAGCAGCGAGGGTTCGACCTCGGCGTTCGCAAGCTCCGCCCCGCCGGCCACGAAGCGCACGATCGCGGCCGCCACATCTTCGGTCACCAGCCCCCTGCCCGGCTGCAGCACCGCGGCGAGTGCCTGCGTGCCCGTCATGGGTGCAAGCCGCAGCCGATTCTGGACGATGCTCGGAATCGCTCTCTTCAGGTCTTCGAGCGGGGCCAGATAATCCTCGCGCAGCACGATCAGCACCCGGTAGTCGCTGCGTGCGAAGTCGAAGCGCTCGGCCGCCGCCTCATCCTCCTCGAGCTTGTTCTCCAGCGCCCGCGGCGGCCGGTTCTCGACCAGGTCGGCCAGCTCCTCGATGAAACGCGCCGCGCGCGCTCGGCCGAACTCGTCCGTTTGGGCCAGCGTGAAGAGCTCCTCGAACTGATCGAAGATCAGAAACGGTGTGAGCGCCGCGCCTGCGGCATCGCGCAGCACGTCATCGCGATGATGCAGAAATTCCCACAGCGACTCGCCCTCGATCGCGACTCCGACCTGCGTCCAGTTGCCCGAACGCTCCGTGGCCATGCGGATGGCCTGCTTGATCTGCTCGGCGGGCTCGGGCGCCTCGCGCGAGTAATCGATGCGCACGTAGATCGGGCAATACCCTTGCGCGCGCAGGCGCGGGACGAGCCCGGCGCGCACGATCGATGTCTTGCCGAGACCCGACTGACCGAAGAGCACCGTGAGGAGCTTGCGTTGCACGCGGCGCGCCAGCTCGGCGACTTCCTCGTCGCGTCCGAAGAAATATGCCCGCGTCTCTTCGGTAAAGGATGCCAACCCGAGCCACGGGTTACGTTCATCGACCGCCGCCGTGGCGGGCGTGGCTGCGTAAGCCGTGGCCGCGTTCATTGCGAGCGCGCTCGCAGGAAGTCTTCCAGACGGTGCGCGAACTCGGAAGTCACCATGCCGCCGGGAAGTTGCGTGAAGTGCAACGTCTTGAACTTGTCGGGAACCAGGGCCTCCGCGGCGCTCGTGGCATCGATGCTCACCGGGAGTATGAACAGGGCACCATCGGCCATGTTGCGCGCCCGATCGATCGCGTAGCTCCATTCGCGCCGAAAGTAGCCTTCCAAGCGGCGCTGGGTGGTCGCGGAAACGATCGGAATGAAATAGGAGCAGCGCGCGATGTTGCGTTGGATCTTGCGGTCGTAGTCGTCGCCGACCTCGAGGCGCTCGATGTCGAACCACGTGGTAATGCCAGCGGCTTCAAGACCCGCCTTGATCTGCTGCACGGCGGGCAAATCCTCGCGTGCGTAGCTGATGAAGACCGCGCGCTCGGGCATCTCGCGCGCCGGGGGCATAAAACGCGCAGGCGACGGAGTCGCGACGGTGGTCGTGGATCGCTGGCGCGCCTGCCAGCGACCATAGAGCTCCTCCACGAACCGCTCGGCCCCCTCGAAGATGCGCGTACGCACGCTCACCTGCTGCAGAAATGACACCAAGCGGTCGTCGTGGCTCGTGTGATCGTCGGCGAGCACCTCGCCTACATCGCGCGGGTCCGAAAGCCGCTGGCGTTTCGCCATGCGCAGGAACAGCCGCGCGAGCCAGTTGGTGAAGTTGCTGCCGATAAACAGCAGATGATTGTGCTCGAGCTCGTAGAAGAGCTTCTCGGGCACCAGGTGCTCACTCTGCAGGGCACAGATGAACTCGAGCAGGTCCTCATCGGAGATGACGTACGTCGGTGAGGCGGAGAGCTTGCCGAACAGGTGATACACGACCGGGCGCTGCAGGCGATCCCGCTCCCCAGGCAGATCGACCACCCGATTCGGTGAGTAAGACAGCACTTCGGTAGCGGCCGCTCCCCCGAAGCGCTCGAGATTGATCGCCGACTCGAGCAGGGAATCGGGGGTGGTAGAGACGAACAGATCGAAATCCGTGATTCGCGCCAGATGCCGCAGCGCAGGCGGCGGCTCGAATGCCGCCTCTTTGAGGATGCCGCGCAAGCGCACATAGGCCTCTTCACGGCGGCCGCGCCCCGCGAGGAACAGGCAGACCACATCGTTCAGGGTGTAGGGGTGCGGCAGGTCCGAGGTGTCGACGTTGAGCCGGACCGCAAGCTTCTCGGCGACCCAGTCGAAGAGCAGGCGCGAACCGTGGTCCGTCGAGACCATGAGCAGCTCCGGTCCCACGATTGGAATAACCCGGTGCTCCTCGATGAAGCTCAGCAAGTCGTCCCACGCGTCCTCATCGAGCGTGGAGGTCGGCAGCACCGCCGCAGCGCCGTTAGCCATGGGAATCGGGACGCAAACGATGCACAGGAGCCCCTACCGTTCTAAACAATGGGCCCGCCGCCGTCCGGCCCGGGGAAATCCCGCACCACGACGCGTGCACCCGACTCTTGCTTGGTTCACCGAGTGTGCCGCAATGCGCCGGGGCCTGCAATGCTGCACGCGGCCGTCACCACTGCGACGCAGTGGCCGGCTGCGGCTACAATTCAAACCGCACCGTCATAAGAAAACCACAAAACAGCGTATGCAAGCGCAGATTGCGGCGGCACCCGTCTGGCATTCGGATGGTGAGCTGGCGGCAGAGATCCGCCCCTCCCGACAAGCCGCAAACGCGGCGGGCCCCGTGCTGCTCACCGGCGCTACGGGCTACCTCGGCAGACATCTCCTGCAGGTACTGCTCGCGCACCGCTGCGGCCCCATCTATTGCCTGGCGCGCCCGAGTGAGCACGCGAGCGCGGGCGCGCGCGTCCGGAGCGCGCTCGCCGCCGTGGCGCCGAGGATGGTGGCGGACGAGCGGCTGCGAGTCCTCGCCAGCGATCTGTCGCTGCCCGATCTCGGTCTCTCAGCGAGCAGCTACGCGCAGCTCGCACACGAGGTGTCCGCTATCATCCATTGCGCGGCGGACGTGAGCTGGTCGCGCTCCTACGCGAAACTGCGCGCGACGAACGTCTGGCCGGTGGCGCACCTTCTGCGCCTCGCCTGTAACGGCCCCGCCAAGCACTTCGCGCTGATATCGAGCATGGCGGTGTGCTATTCCGCGCATGAGGACTTGCACACGAGCGAACAGAGCGATCCGATCGCCTACGTCTCGAGCATGCCGCTCGGCTACGCACAGTCCAAAGCGGTCGCGGAGAGTCTCGTGCGTCAGGCCGCCGAGCGCGGCTTGAGCGCGAGCATCTTTCGCCCGGCCCTGATCGCTGGGCACAGCGCTGCGGGTCAACCTAACGCCGCCGATTTCGTCTCCTGGCTCTTGAGCGGCTGCATTCGCATGGGGTATGCGCCGGATGTCGAGTGGCGGCTCGACGTAGTGCCGGTCGACTACGTAGCGGCGGCGATCGCGCTCAACCTGAACGCCGGGAGAGATCTGCGCACCTTGCACATCGCGCACCCGCAACCTCGCGACTGGCGCGAGCTCGTACTCTTTCTCAATCTGTATGGCTTTCCCGTGCGCCTGGAGCCGTTCGCACACTGGCTCGATCGACTTGGCAACTTCCCGGATCCGACGCTCCCGCTGCGGCGCTTCACGGGTTTCTTCGGCGACCGATCACCAGGTTGCGGGGGCCGCAGCGCTTCGCAGATCTACCAGGCCGACGGCCATCCGCGCATCTCCAGCTCCGAGAGCAGCGCGCACCTCGATCGGCAGGGTCTTTCCCTACCGCATCTGGATGCAGCGTACTTCAGCCGTTATCTGGACTCTCTCATCGAGGCGGGCTCGCTCGACCCGCCTGCGCGAGTGCCACCGCGGCGCAGGCGCGCCGCCGCACTTGATGAATCCGTGTGGGATGAACTCAAGTTCAAGAATGGTGACGCAAGCTTCAAGCCCCCGGTGGGGTGGCGGCTCGCCCGCTTCCAGCCGAGCGCGAGCATCACGACCGAGATCGTCTCGTGGCGGTACGGCGGGCGCGTCGGTCTGTACGGGGTGGCCAGCCCGAACTCGCGCGCCGCCGACATGATTCTCAAGATAAAGGCGCTCGACGAGGAAGCGCTCGAAACGGCGATCACCGTAGCTGCTGCCTGCGATCCGCGGCTGGGCCGGCTGTGCGCGCGCTTCTCGAGCCATCTGGAGTTTCACGACGCGGGTGAGCGCGAGCTCGCCATCTACCGCTCGGGTGAGGCCGCGATTGCCAAACACGCACCGCGCTGCCATGCCTTCGGACGCGAGCCGGCCTCCGGTCGCGTCATGCTGCTCCTCGAGCGACTGACGGATGCCGAATTGCTCGATTCTATCGACCAGCCCCACCTCTGGAGCCGAGAGCACATCGCAACGGCGCTACGCGACCTTGCCCTGATCCACGCCATCGGCTACCGCGCCAACGTGCGCGCCCTGCCGATTGCACATGCCATACCCTCCTTGCGGGCCACCGACATCACCGCAGCGCTCGAGCTCTGGAGCGCGCTCTACGAGCACGAGCAGCCGTGCCTCGATGACTGGGGCGGCGCGGATCTCGTCGCAAGGGTGGGCAGTTGGGTCGCGAGTGCAGCCACCTGGGCACCGCGTTACGCGAGCCACATCCCCGCACTCGTGCACAATGACTGCAATCCGCGCAACATGGCCTTCAGGCGCAATGCGCACGAGCTCGTGACCTATCTCTACGATTGGGAGCTCTGCGTGTTCGCTCCACCGCAGCGAGATGTCGCGGAGCTCCTGTGCTTCACGCTACCTGCGCAGGATGTCGATGCCAACTGGCGTGGCTATGTCGAGCTGCATCGCTCCGAGCTCGCACGGCGCACCGGATGCACGATCGAGCCCGGATCCTGGCAGGAGGGATTTCGCCTGGCACTCGCCGATCTCATGCTGCGCCGGCTGTCTCTGTACATGATGCTGCACGCGCGGGTGAGGCAGCGCTTCCTGCCGCGAGTGGTGCGCTGCTGGCATGCGCTGGACCGTGCCTGCCATGGCTGAGACCGCGGTCCCACAAAGCCTGACCACGGCCGCAGCGCTGTCGCTGCGCTTTTGGCAGGCGGTCGCGTTCGTGATTCCGGTGACGCTCGCCGGCCTGATTCACATCGCCATCATCAAGTTCGACCTCTGCGCCGCATGGGGACGCTGGCCGCTGGATCAGAAGCTAACCTTCAGAGGCCGGCGCCTGCTCGGGCAGAACAAGACCGTGCGCGGCGCGCTGATCATGATGGGTGCGACTTCGCTGATGACCGGTCTGCTGTATCACGTAGCTGGCCCGCTCTATCAGCGTCTCGCCGTCGCCGTTTTTCAGATTTCGCATCCCTGGCTCTGGGGCCTGCTGGTGGGCACGGGGTACTGGCTGGGCGAGCTGCCCAACAGTCTCCTGAAGAGGCAGCTCGATATCGCGCCCGGCGCCATGGCGGCAGGAACGACCGGCCTTCTCTTCTGGTGCGTCGATCAGCTCGACTCCGTCGCGGGGGTGTTTGTCTTGCTGTGCATCGTGTGGCGCCCGGATCCGCTTCTCATCGCGATCGTGGCTGCCATGGCACTGATTCTGCACCCCCTCGTCGCGGCCCTGATGGTCGCCTTGCGGCTCAAGGCGCGTATCGGATGAGCGTGCGCAATTTCAACATTCCGAATTCGATCTCGACACTGCGCATCGCCCTCGTGCCGCTGTTGCTCCTGCTCGCCTTCAAAGGCGAACGCACGGCGTTCACGAGCGTGCTCGCCGCGTCCCTCGTCATGGACATTCTGGATGGATTTCTCGCCCGGCGTTTGAATCAGCAGACGCGGCTCGGCGCCCAGCTTGACAGCTGGGGCGATCTGCTCACCGTGGTCGCCTATTGCGTGGCCGCCTTCTACCTGCAACCGACCGCCTTGCGGCACAACGCGAGCTACGCGGAGGTCGCCGCGGCCGCCTATGTGTGTCCGATCCTGTACGGTTTCTGGAAGTTCGGTCGCCTGACGAGCTATCACACTCGGCTCGTGACGGTCGCCGCCTACCTCATGGGAATCGCGGTGATCGCATTCTTCGCCGGCTGGTCCGCTCTGCCGCTGCGTCTTGCCTGCCTCGTGCTCGTCGTGTCGCAGCTCGAGGAGATCGCAATCACCGCAACCCTCTCCTCATGGCACGCGAACGTTCGCGATCTGCGCCAGGCGCAGCAGATCCGCCAACGTGAAGCTCGAACCCGAGCGCTCACGGGCGAGCGCTCGCACATCAACTGACCGACTAGCAGCAGCCGCTCCGGCTATTTTGCCGGCGTTGCATGTCCCGCCTGCTTCACCGGTGCCATCAGGTGTTGATAGGGAGTGCCTGCCCACATCACGTAGGGCATCGAGGTGTCGGGGTCGGCGTCCTTTGGATAAGCGTCGTAGAAGCTCGCGTCGGCGCCCATGACCATGACGTGTGGACCGGTCTTGATCCAATGGTTCGTCGTCGAGGGCTTGGCCGCGTACGGATCAGTGTTGCTGGCGTCGGTGCCGCCGGCCAGCATGTACATGAATCCGACTCTCCCCGTGGGCGGCGTCGTGTGCGTCAGGTACGCATGCAGCCATTCCATGGCGGCGGGATCCAGGCACATCGGATCAGGCCCCGGTGTGTCGGGATTGTCCGGCATGCAAGTGAAGTTGTTCGTACCCTTGCGTAAGGTATGCATCTTGCCGGCGGCGTCCATGGTGACGATCGTGGCATGCTTGCCCAAGCTCGGCGGAGCGGCGGACTCGGCGCTCGCAATCAACTGAGCGTTCGTGGGTGCGTGCTTGGCCGCCGGTGCATCGCTGGGTGAATCGGCGATCGAGACTCGACACACCCACGCGCTGAGAACGATCGAAGCGACCCCCAGGTACAACGGCTTCGACGAAGTCGGTGTGCGCATGTGCTTCTCCCCGCGTATTGCCCGAATGATTTTGATGATGGGGAATAATTCAAGTGAATTATCCGCCCGGAATCACTCCTTTGAAAGGTTGAGGTCCCGCGACTCGACACAGAAACGGTTGTGCGGCGCAGCGCCTGATATGATCCCCCCCGATGCGTCCCGCGCTGCTGGCAAGCTGCCTGTGCGTCCTTTCGATCGCAAGCTGGGCGCAAGAGGTTCCCGCGCCGCCCTCGGATCCGGCGGCAAGGGCCGCGGCCCGCGAGAAACGGGACGCGGCGGATGCCCTCGAATGGAACAAGAACCCGGCGCCGAAGGATCCGCGGGATTTCTCCGGCGTGTGGTGGACGCGGGGCTATGACCGCACGTTCCGCCCGATCACGGACCCGCCGTTGCCACCCTCACAGGCGGCCAAGCTATTGCCGTTCACGCCACTCGAGGCGGCGAGCTGGCAGCATCACATGGACATGGAGAGAAAGGGCACGCCGATCGCGGATGCCCCGACCCAATGCTTTCCGCATGGCATACCGCGGCTCATGGCCTCGCCCTACCCGATCCAGTTCGTGTACACGCCGGGCCTCATCACCATGCTGCACGAGGTGGGCCACAACGTCCGCTTCATCCACATGGACGGCGAGCCCGTACCAGCGGGCACCCCACCGACTTTCCTGGGCTACTCCGTCGGACACTGGGAGGGCAATACACTCGTCATCGTCACGGATCATTTCAACGATCGCACACAGATCGATGAGGAGGCGCTCTCCCACGGCCTGCAGCTGCGGGTCACCGAGCGGCTGACCAAGTTCACGAACAAGTACGGCGGCGTCGAGCTCAAGAATCTGATCACCATCGAAGATCCCGAGCACTTCACCAAGCCCTGGACCGCGGAGCGAACCTACCCCTGGCGGGGCGACGCACGCATCGTCGAGTACTCCTGCGAGGAGAACAATCGCAATGCGCCGGTGAACGGCGTCTCGGTGGCAAAATGAAGCGGCGGGCGGCGCTTGCGGCGCCCGGGTGGCTCGCGATGGCGGCGGCCATGCTCGCGCCGAGCGGGCCGGCAAGCCTAGCTTGGTCCGCGAATCAGCCGCCGCTTTTCGAGCAGCCGCCTCCGGACACTCCCAACTTCACAGGCAAGTGGCTCATGCCGAAGGCCATCACCCACCTTGTGACGGCCGATGGCCACGAGCCACCGCTCAATGCCGCAGGCAAGGCGCTCTACGCGAAGCGCCAGGCGGCATTGAAGGCGGGCGACCAGAGGATCGATCCCATTTCCGCGTGCCTCATGCATGGCACGCCGCGACTGCTCTACGCGCCCTATCCCTTTCTCATCCTGCAGACGACGCGCAGCGTGAACTTCGTGCACGAGGTGAATCACACGTTCCGCAACATCTACTGGGACGAAAAGCCGCCGGAAGAGCCGGATCCGACTTATCTCGGCTCGTCCATCGCGCGCCTCGAAGGCGCATCGCTCGTCATCGACACGATCGGCTTCAACGACAAGACGTGGCTCGACTATTCCGGTCTACCCCACGGCGAGAAGCTGCAGGTGCAGGAGCGCTATACGCTCTCGGGTCCGAACACGATCCAAGGCTTGCTCACCATCACCGATCCGGATTACTACACGGCGAGCTGGAGCAGTCGCTTCATCCTGAAGAAACAGCCGGGGATGAGCCTCAAAGAGAACGTGTGCACGGACACGCACCGGATGTGATCCGTGATTTACTTGCACAGATCGGTCACGCAGATCGAGGCGAGCGTGCGGCCTTCGGGAGGCACCGGCAAGCCACGCTCCACCATCAAGCGGCGCAGGAGAGCGGAAGTCTCCGGATGCGCGATCGCCGACTGCACGCCGACCCGCACCAGACCATCGGCGTAGTCGATCGCCTGCCAGGAGACCCCGGCTAGCGCATGAACCGTGTCGCGGCTGCCGATGTCATGCAAGGAGAGATCGGCGCCGTGCTGCACCAGCAGCTCGATCACATCGTTGCGGCCCTTGTGCGCGGCGCCCATCAGCGCCGTGCGCAGATCGACCAGATCCTGGGCGTTGACATCGGCCCCCAGCTCGAGAAGGAATTTGACGGCGTCATAGGTCTGCTGGCGGGACCACTCGTAGGTGACTCCTTCGACCCAGCCGATGCCGCTCGCCGCCATGAGCGGCGTGACATTGATGTCGGTGGCGATCCTGGGATCGGCGCCGTGCGCGAGCAGCAGCTTCATCAGCACCAGGTCACCGGACTGCGCGGCGCGGAGGAAGGGCGTCGCGCCCTCTTCCTGCAACCACTGGTTCGTGAACACAGTGCGGGTTTCGGTGCTCGAGTGCATGCGCATGTTCGGGTCGGCGCCCGCGGCGAGCAGCTCCTTGATGAAATCCAGGTGATCCATGTCGGGCTTGCGCACGGGATAATCGCCCGCCTCGATATTGCGGTTATCGGTTGCGATGTAGAGTGGGGTCCAGCCGCCCTCGTTGGCAATGTTGGGCTTGGCGCCTTTCTTGAGCAGATACTCTCCCAGCCGGTAGTACTTGTTCTGCGTGGCGACGAGCAGTGCAGTCCAGCCGTACTCGCTGGTCTCATTCACGTCCGCGCCGGCATCCAGCAGCACCTTCGCCGTGGCGAAATCGCCCTGGCGAGTGGCGAAGATGAGCGGCGTCAGCCCACCCCAGCGGTCCTTGCTGCGCGGGGGTGGCTTGGGCAGTGGATGAGCGTTGAGGACCCCTTTGGCAGTCTCGATCTCCTCTTGCACGCGCGCTTGCGCCTCGGCCGAGTCCTGTTTGACGACCACCCCCGCGAGGCCATAGCCGAAGGCGAACTCGGCGATGCGCTCGCGACCGCTCTGGGCCAGGTACGGCTTGCGACCCGGCTCGACGGTCCCCGAGCGCGCACTCACGTCGGCGCCCTTGGAGATCAGAAATCGCGCCGCCGCTGCGTTGGCGTTGGCGGCCGCCCACATGAGTGCGGTCGTGCCCCTGAGCCTCTCGCGCGCGTCCACCTGCGCGCCGTGCGCCACGAGAAGCTCGAGCACCGGCACGCTGCCGGTTCGCGCGGCCATCATGAGTGGCGTCTCGCCGTTCGCGAGTGTCTGGTGAACATCCGCGCCGCCTTTGAGCAACGCCTGAACCAGCGCGGCATTGCCCGCTTCGCACGCAAGCGCGAGCGGCGTCATGCCCGTGTCGGTCGTCACGTTCGGGTGTGCCCCCGCAGCGAGCAGAGCGGCGGCCGTAAGCGCATCGCCCTGGTATGCCGCCCAGTGCAGCGCCGTGCTGCCGTCGGCCTGCGCGGCATTCACGTCCGCATGCTGCTTGAGCAGAGCCTGCACTCGGGCGACGTCGCGATTCATGACGGCGTCCGCCACAGCGCTTGCAGCTACCGCGATGTGCTGGCCCGAGAGGATCGCCAGCACCGTGAGCGTTGCGACGACCCGCTTCACGGTATCAAAGCTGCCTGCCGACGGGTTGACCGTTGACCATGGCCTTCATGAGGCTGCCGCCGTTCGAGCCGTCCTTGAGCGGATGGATCGTCACCTCGATGGCATCGCCCGCCTTGATCGAGGAGCGCTTCCATCCCTGACGACTCAAGGCATTGGGACTGCCGCCCTCGATCGACCACTCCACGGGCGTACCGCTCTTCTCGTCCATGACGAGCACCTGCACCCAGATGTGAGGGTTGGTCCACTGGACCTCTTTCACCGTGCCCACCAGCGTCTTCTTGGCCGTCTGGTCGAACATCGCGAACGAGTGGTGCGCCCACGCTATGCCGCCCCAGGCGGCCAGTAGGAGCGCACTCGCGCTCGCTGTTCTCAATCTCATGTAAGTCATCTCCCTTTGAAAGCAGTTCGTTAGACCTTAGATGTTGGCGAGTCGGCCGGTGCTGTCGCCGAAATGGTCGGCGCGCACATCGAACAGGTCGAGGATGCTCAGCAGCAAGTTGCCCGTGGGGACGGTGCGGCTCGCGTACGGCAGATGGCGGTCGCCCTTCAGTCGCCCCGAGGCACCCCCCACCAGCACGTGCGGCACGTCGTAGTGCAGGTGCTGATTGGAGTTACCCATGTTCGATCCGTACAGGATCAGCGAGTGATCGAGGAGCGTCCCATCCCCTTCAGTGATCGTGTCGAGCTTCTTCACCAGATAGGCGAGCATCTGCACGTGGTAGCGGTTGACCTGCGCGAACAAGGCGATCTGACCCGGATCCTCGGCATGATGCGAGCCGCCGTGGAAGCTGATGTTGGTGCCGCTCTCGGGATAGACCCGGCTGGTCAGATCGCGTGCGAACAGCATCGTCGCCACACGCGTGATATCCGTCTGAAAGGCGAGGCTGAGCAGATCCCATTGCACCTGGATATGCTCGTGGAACGATTCCGGCACGCCGAAGGGCATCGCCGGCCCCGGTGCGCCGCTCGAGGCGCGCTCGGCGATGGTCAGACGACGCTCGACCTCGCGGACGTCGTCCGCGTACTGCTCGAGACGCACCTGATCGACGTGCGGCAACTCGCCGATCAGCTGATTGAGACTACCGGTGACCGAATCGAGGATGCTCTCCTGGCGTGCTCGGCGCGCATGGCGCAGCTCCGGCGAGCTACCGTCGCCGAACATGCGCTCGAATACGGTCTGTGGGTTGATCTCCATCGGCAGTGGCCGGGTCGGCGATTGCCAGGAAATGGTGTTGGTGTAGACGCAACTGTATCCTTCGCCACAATTACTGGAGTTCGCACCGGGATCCTCCACTGCGAGCTGCACGGAGGGCAGGAGCGTGTCCTTGCCGATCTGACGCGCGATGACCTGATCGACCGAGATGCCGACCTCGATGTCGGCGCCCGTGGTCTTCTTGGGCTTCATGCCGGTAAGGTAGGCCGCTGCCACAAAGTGATCCGCGCCGGTGACACCGGGCGGATTCTCGGAGGACTTCGACCACAGCCCGCTGGTGAGCACGACGTGCTTGCGATGCGGCTCGAGCGGCTGATAGACGTACGGAAACGCAAATCCCGGCGTGCTTTTCTCCGGGATCCAGTAGCCCGGCGCCACGCCGTGAGGCACGAACGCGCCGACAAAACGCGTCGGCCGGATCTGCTTCTCGAAGGCATGCGCGCCGCGCGCAGGCAGCATCGACTCCAGCAGCGGCAGCCCCAGCGTGGTTCCCAGTCCCCTGAGGAAGGTGCGCCGCGCAAGCTTTCGGTTAGTAAGGAAGAACATGCTGGCGCCCCTTCAGCTGCCGTGCCTGATCGCCGCCTCGGAAGCTCGAGCCTGCGTCGACAGGATCGGACCCTTGGCGCCATTCTCGGCCGGAATCACGTTCATGCGAAACAGATCGCTCATCACGATCGCCTCGATCAAGCTTCTCAATCGATAATCGTCATGTGCCGCGGTATGCAGCACGCTGCGTATCGTCGGCATGTCGGAGTACTCGATACCGCGGCCCAACGCATAGGTCATCAGAGCCTGCGTCACATTGCGCAGGTACTGCTCCTGGTGGCGGATCAGAAACGCGCGCACCCCCGCGGGGCCATCGACCGGGGTACCGTCGTAGAGCACGCCGTGGGCATCGAGCGGATTGCCGCCGTCCTCGGTGCGCCAGTGGCCGATCGCATCGAAGGGCTCGAGCGCGAACCCGATCGGATCCATGAGCTTGTGACAGCTCGCGCACACGGGGTCGGCGCGGTGTCGCTCCATCTGCTCGCGCATGGAGGGCGGTCGGGAGTTGCCGGCAGCGTCCGCCGGCTTGGCCTTGAGGGCCGGAACGTTCGGTGGCGGATTCGGTGCCGGCACACCGATCAGTGTCCGCAGCACCCAGTTGCCTCGGATCACGGGGGAAGTGCGCCCCGGTTGCGAGGTAATGGTGAGAATCGCACCCTTGCCGAGCAGACCCCAGCGGGCGCTCTGGCTCTCATCCAGCACGACCCGACGGAAGTAGCTGCCGCGCACGCCCGGAATGCCGTAGTGCATCGCGAGCCGCCCGTTCACGAAGGTGTAGTTCGCGGTCAGCAGCTCGAGGACGCTGCGATTCTCCTCGAGGATGGTGTCGAACAGCAGCTCGGTCTCGCGACGAAAAGCCTGACGCAGGTTGTCGTCGAAGTCGGGAAACTGATCGACGACCGGCACGTGCGTAGACAGTGCGCGCAGCCCGAGCCATTGGTCCGCGAAGTTCGTCGTGAGTGCGGTGGCGCGCGGATCAGCGAGCATGCGCCGCACCTGCGCCTTGAGCACCACGTCCGTGCCGAGCTCACCCGAATCCGCCAAGCGCAGCAGCCCTTCATCAGGGAGACTGCTCCAGAGAAAGAACGAGAGGCGCGACGCAAGGTCGCGATCGTTCACACGGTAAGGCGCACCGGCGGGCAGACCGGGCGGTGCCAGCTCCACACGAAAGAGAAACTTCGGATCGGCCAGCAGTCTCTGTACGAGCGCCTCGATACCGGAGTCGAACGATCCATCGCGACGACCCAGTGTGTAGAAGTGCAGCAGCGTATCGATGTCCGCGCTGGTTGCGTAGCCGCGATAGGCTCGCCGCGCGAGCGCGGTCGCAATCGCACGTGCGCAGGATGACTCCTCACTCGGCTGCTTGGGAGCGCAGCTCATGATGCGTTCGCGGCTGGGCGAGTCCTTGGCCACCGTGGCTTCGGCCGGACCGTCGATGCGCACGCGGCCGATGTGAGGATAGAACGTGAATCCCGGCAGGCCGCCCGTCTCGATCGTACTGCGCTCGAATGCGTGGTTCAGATCCACGCCGGGCGCATAGTTCGTGGCGAGAAACGTCACCCCCACCCGATGTGGTCCGGCGGCGACCGGTAGAGTCACATCGATTGTGCGCAGCTGACCCGTGGCTTCCTCGTCGATCCTGCGATTGACGTTCAATGCCTTGTCCCAGTCGACGGTGGCGACGCGCTTGCCGTCGATGTAGACCAGCACCTGCTCGCCACGAATCTCGCCGAACGGCCGGAAGTTGCCCATGTTGCCGAGATTCACGGAGAACACCTTGAACGTATAGATACCATCGGCCGGGAACGTGTGATCGATCGCGAGTCCTCCGCGCGTCCCGAACGGCAGACCTTCGACGTGGTAATTCTGCGTCGCGTCCTCCGCCACGCGATAGGTCGCCTGCGTGGGCGTGGTCGCCGTTGCAAGCGCCGTGCGGCTGATGCGAGCGGCGGCTGCGAGGTAGGCATCGAGCAGCGCAGGTGAGAACGTGAGCGTGCCGGCCTGGTTATCGAAGCCCCGGCTGGAGTCATCCGCCGGCAGCAGCTGCGTCACGTCGATGTCGAGGGCGAGCAGGTCGCGCACGGCGTTTTGGTACTCGGCCCGGTTCAGACGATGCAGCCGCGGCATCGAAAGGCTCGGCTTCTCGTGCGCGTCGATCTCATCTTCGAGCGTGGTCGCAAAGGCCTGCACCGTCTGCCAATCGGGACGCGGCTTGCCGGTGGGCGGCATCATGCCCGCGCGCAGCTTCCTCAACATCCGCTCGGCGAGCTCGGCGTTCTCGTGGGCCTTGCCTGGATCGAAGACCTCGAACTCCACTCCCCCTGCGTAGTCGTCGTAGTTATGACAGACCCGGCAGTATTGAGTGAGCAGGTGCTGCTGCACATCGATCGGAAGGTGAGCGGGCGCCGTGGTGCCGAGGCCGGGGAGCATCGCCGCCAACAATGACGGCACGGCCGGGGCCGCCGTCGAACGGACCGGTCCTGCTCGAGCGCGTCCTCGTTTTTCCCGCCAAGACCTCAACTGCACACCCCTCTTGGGAATCGCGGGTACGACGCGGTTCCCGAGACCGTCAGTACCCCCCGGGACCGAATCGCGATGGCGATGGCCATCTTGTTCTGCGCGGCGAAGGTCGGTTGAGATTACAACAGCTACCGGCCAGCTATTCCAGTAACGTAAGCTGCGGAAAAGCCTCGAGCATGATCCCCTGCTCGCCCGTCAAGAGTGGAGGGGGATCCGGGTGCCCGACGGCGCGCTCGGCGTCGTCGCGGGCAGCTGAGGGATGCCGCCAAGGCTATGATCTGCAGGGGATAGGGTCGTATTGTCAAATGACCGGCTTTCATGCTGAGCCACGCTAAGACCTCGCAGGTGCGTTGCTGCATCGGGCTGGCGATCACCGCTCTCGCTCTCGCGTGGACCGCAACCGGCGCTCCCCGTCCCACGACCCTCTTCAACAGCGGCGACCCGACCTTGGCCTTGACTCCGCCGCTGCGCGGTGCCGGCCCGGCACCGCCGGGCTCTGCGCCCCCCAATCCAGACCCACGCAATCTGGAGGGGATCTGGTGGCTGCAGGGCTACGAATACCTGCTGGGTCCGGAGCCGGGAGTGCCACCACCGCTCAAACCCCAATACCTGCGTGTGCTCGAGCGGCGCATTCGCGCGAAGAATCGCGGTACTCCGGAGGCCGACGCCTCGACTCAATGTCTGCCGCACGGCATGCCCCGACTCATGGAGAGCCCGTATCCCATCGAGATCGTGCAGACGCCCGGTCGGCTCACGTTCCTGCACGAGGTGGCGCACAACATCCGGCGCATCTGGCTCAATCGGGCGCACCCCGCTCACCCAGTCCCAAGCTTTCTCGGCGACTCCGTCGGCCATTGGGAGGGGGACACCCTGATCGTGGATACGATCGGACTCAACGATCGCACGTTCATTGACGATGAGGGCAGCAGCCACTCCACTCAGCTGCACGTCATCGAGCGCTTTCGCAAGCTCGATAACGGAGCGAATCTCGAGCTCACCATGACGGTCGAGGATCCCGTCACGCTCGAGCATCCTTACAGTTATCGGCGCATCTATCATTGGCGCCCGGACGCCCGTCCGCAGGAATACATCTGCGAGGAGAACAATCGCAACGCGCCCATCAACGGGGTAACGGTCGCCAAATGAGACGCTTGCTACGTGCATTGCTGCTATCCGCCGCGCTCTCCTTGGCCGGCACGGCGCAGGCCGCGCAGCCGGACTTGACGGGCGTGTGGCTGATCACGCAACGCGTCGATGCGCTGCGGACACTTGAAGGAGCCGCTCCACCCTTGAACGAGGCCGCGAAGGCCGTCTATGCACAGCATCGCTCGGCGGCCGCGCGCGGGGACTACGCCTTCGACGGATTGACGCGCTGCCTGCCCCCCGGCCTGCCGCGCTTGCTGCTGATACACGAGCCCTTCGAGATCCTGCAGAAGCCCAAGGTCATCTATTTCCTGCACCAGCTCAATCGCCTGCCGCGTCGCGCCTATATCGATGAGCAGCTGCCCACCGATGCGGATCCGCATTATCTCGGCTACTCCGTCGCACACTGGGACGGTAATGCGCTGGTGGTCGAGTCGTCGGGCTTCGAAGAGGGCACGATGCTCGATAACTCGGGACTTCCGCATTCCGATGCCCTGCGCCTGACCGAGCGCTACGAGCTCAGCAAGGATGGCCACCAGCTGCACGCGCGCTTCACGATCGAGGATCCCAAGACCTTCACGCGCCCGTGGTCGGCCCAGGCCGACTACCTCAAGCGGCCGGGGTACGAAATCCCCGAGGAAACCTGCGCGGACAAGGCCCCCGCCGACAGGCCTCGCCATTGAAGCGCGTGCGCGAGCGCGCAGACGTTTGCATCAGTGGGTTGTCCGTGTGGCTCGCAGGCCGCACAATGCGCGGCCCATTTTGCCACCCCGCCTCGCGCGCGACCGAACTTTGACCGATCATCTCTCGAACAACATCTCGCCCTTTGTCGTAGGCGTTTCCGGGCACCGGGACGTTCAACCGGACAGCATGCCGCACTTGCGCGCCGCAGTAAGCGCCTTGCTCGAGCAACTCAAGGAGCGGCTGCCGAATTCTGAGCTGCGGATCATCGTGGGAATGGCCGCCGGAGCCGATCTGCTCGTCGCCCAGACAGCCATCGAGCTGGGATTGAGCGTCGAGGCATTGCTACCGATGCCGCTGGCGCAGTACTCAATGGATTTCGATGGTGACTCGCTTGCCCTGCTCGAGCAGCTGCTCGCGCATCCGAGGGTGCACCGCCGCGAGCTGCCGCTGGGCGGACTCGTGAACGAAGAAAGCGCTGCGGACGGCGCTGCGCGCAATGCGAACTATGCGATGCTCACTCAAAGCCTCGTGCGCGGATGCAGCCTATTGATTGCTCTGTGGGACGGGGAGCCCTCGCCCCTGCCGGGTGGTACGGCCGATACGGTACTGCGCTATCTCGGTGTCCGCACCGATGCCAACAGCTGCGATTCACAGGTGCAGTTCTCGGACGCACCGGTCGACCAAGACCTGCCTGCACGATTTGCGTACTGGATTCCGACGCCGAGGGTGAGCACCGGACGAACCGCGGATGAGCGTCCGCCGTGCTTTCTCATGGGCATCGGCGACAATGCCTTGCATAGTTTGCCCGCGATGCCACAACGGCTGGAGATCCACCTTCGCGCACTGGATACCTACAACCGTGAGTACCACGGCTTCATCAATCACCATCGAGGTGCCGCGGCACAGGACTCGCTGATACGGGGATTGCCCACGACGCTGAGATTGGACCCGAGTGACGCGTCGGCGTTGGAACGCATCGATGCTCAATACAGCAAGGCCGATGTACTGGCCATGCACTTTCAAAAAAGGTCAGACCACCTCTTCAAGTTCCTGAGCACCGTCGGTCTTGCCATGGGCCTTGCCTATCTGGTCTATGACAAGTTCATGGTTACGCGACTGCTGTTGCTCATCTATCTTCTGATCCTCATCGCAAGCGCCGGCGTTTACTACACATTGCACGAGCGCCGCTGGTTCGCCAACCATCTGATGTGCCGGGTACTCGCAGAGACGCTGCGCGTCAAGTTCTATCTGCGGGTTGCACACGCCGATCATCTGGTCGATGCCGAGGAGATGCTCTCGTTATCCGGCATCGATCGATTCCCGGGCTTCGGCTGGATCATTCACGTTTTGAGGAGTGTGGAGGCGGAAGCGACCGACGGCGCCGGGGGGCCTCGCGCCAACACCGATGGGGTCGCCGTGGCCTGGATCGAGAACCAGCGCCAGTACTTTTTACGCAAAGTGGCCAAGCTCCATCAGGCCGAAGTACGCACGAGATGGCTCAAGCGCGTCCTGTTCGGCGTCATCCTGGCGGTTGTCCTGGCACTGCTGCTGCTCGGAGAGTCTGCCGACGCTCCGCTCGCTCTGGGAATCACGCTGGAGGTGGTCCTCACCTTCATCACGGGATTCGTTGCCGTGATCCTCGCCGCCTGGGAGCTTCACCGCAACAAGATGGCGACCCGAGAGCTGTTGTGGCAGTACCGCAATCAACTGAAGCACTTCTCGCAAGCGCACTTGCGGCTCGCGCGCACTGTCACGGTCGATCGCCACCTCGAGATTCTCGCCAGGCTCGGCAGGGACTCATTGATGGAAAGCTACCTCTGGACTATCCATCGCTTCCACCGCGAGCACGAGCCGCCGGGGCTCACCTGATGCGGTTTGTGCTGCCAGGGGCGCGCGGCAGCGTCACGGTGAACCGATTACAGCCTGCCCCCGTGCGCTGGTAGTCGATCGAGCTTGCCGCATGGCGCACCAGGAGCAGACCGAACCCGCCCTCGTGGTCCAGGGATTGGGGCGGAGGCGGATCGGGGCGAGCGCGCGGATCGAACGGCACACCGTTGTCCTCGAAGGTGAGCCGGATCGACTCGAGGCCGAGCTCGAGGGTCACGCGCACATGCAGATCAGACTCATGCGAAGCCGGTGCACCGTGGCTCACGACATTGGCGACGATCTCCTCGAACACCAACTCGACGTTGTAACGGGCCGCGGCATCGAGCTGCACCGCATCGAGCGCGTGGCGCAGTTGCGTATAAGCCTGCTCGAACTCCTCACGCGTGCCGAGAAAGCGCAACTCGAGCGTGCGCTGCACGCACGCTCCCTTCAGCTGCGTGCCGCGGCTGCGGCTGCAGCCGCGTCCGGTTGCACGGGCACGATGTTGTGCAGGGAGGCTGTGGTAAAGACCTGTGCGACGAGGGGTTGCGCACCGTACAGCACCAACTTGCCGCCCTGACGGCCCAGCGCCCGTGCGATGGTGATGAACATACGAATCGCGAGCGAGCCCACGAAATCGACTTGCGAGAGATCGACGATGGCGCGCGCCCCACGCGGCACCACCTGCGCGGTAAGACGTGTTTCGATGCGCGCCACGCCCGCCGTGTCCAAGCGACCGGCGAGGGCGACTTTGAGGATTCCCTCGCCAGCATCCGCGACCTGCATCTGCATGGTGTTCTCCCACCGCCAGGCGCAACCGCCGGCTACATCGCTCTGCTTCTTCATTCTAGTCCTGCCGATCGACCTACCGAAAGAGACCGCCCAGCTCAAGCCGGTCGGATCGTGGTGGCACGCAGCGCTGCTGGCCAAGCAGCACTGCCCGTCATACCATCGCGAAAAACTGCCGCGCGGCGGTGTGCGACTTTCCTCGAGGCGCCCATGCGAAGTTCGACCTTTCTGAGCATCGTTCTTGCTGTGCTGGGCGCTGCCGTCGCGCAGGCCGAGCAGCCCCCCATCATCGATCGCAATCTGTTCTTCGGCGAGATCACCATCGCAGGTGCACAGATCTCACCGGATGGTCAGTACGTCTCGTTCCTCAAGCCGTTTCGAGGCACGCGCAATATCTGGGTCAAGAAAGCCGACGAGCCCTTCAGCGCGGCCCATCCGATCAGCGCCGAGAGCACCCGGCCCGTGCTGGAGTACTTCTGGAGCCGTGACTCGAAATACGTCCTGTACGTGCAGGACGTGGGCGGGGACGAGAACTTCAACGTCTATGCCATCGATCCGCGGCTGCCGGCGGATGCGAAGAGTGGTGTGCCCCCGACACGGGCACTGACCAACCTCAAGGGCGTGCGCACCGAGCTCTACGCCGCACCCAAGAAGAAGCCGGACATCCTTTACATCGGCCTCAATGATCGCGACCCTCGCTGGCACGATCTGTACGAGCTGCGCATCTCGACAGGCGCGAAAACGCTGTTGCGCAAGAACACCGAACGCATTGCGGGCTGGGATTTCGATCACGACGGCAACTTGAGGCTCGCCGAGCGCACCGATGCAGCCGGTGACACGCAGGTATTGCGTGTCGACCCGGATGGGTTCAAGCAGATCTACGGCTGCTCCGTCCTCGAGCTCTGCGCCGTCTCGGAATTCGACGCCGCTAATCAGAGCGCCTACCTGATCACGAACCGCGGCGCATTGAACCTGACCGAGCTGGAGCGGCTCGACCCGGCGACGGGCGCCACGACCAAGGTCGAGAGCGACCCCGAGAATCGGGTCGATCTGTCTGGTCTCAGGATCTCGGACGTCGACTATCGCATTCTCTTCACCATCTACGAAGACAACGTGCCGCGCCGGCACTTCAGGGACCAGGCCTTCGAGCAGGAATATCAGCGTCTGGCGGCACAGCTGCCGGGAAAGCAGATCACGTTCGGCTCGCATTCCGAGGATGAGAACCTGTGGATGATCAGCGCCTACAGCGACACGGATCCCGGCTCGACCTATCTGTGGAATCGCAAGAGCCAAAGCGTCGCTCTGCAGTACCGCATCCGCGAAGAGCTGCCACGCGACTCACTCTCCCGGCGAGAGCCTTACGAGTTCAGTTCATCAGACGGGCTACGCATTCCGGGATATCTCACGCTGCCGAAGGGATTGACGCCGAAGAACCTGCCGCTCGTTGTCTGGCCGCACGGGGGGCCCTGGGCGCGCGATGTCTATGGATATGATACGTACGCGCAGTTTCTGGCCAACCGGGGCTACGCAGTCCTGCAACCCAACTTCCGCGGCTCGACCGGTTACGGCAAGAAATTTCTCAACGCCGGCAACGGCGAATGGGGCCGCAAGATGCAGGATGACCTGACGTGGGGCGTGAAGGCACTGGTGAGTGCAGGACTCGTCGACGCCAAGCGCGTCGGCATCGGGGGCGGCTCTTACGGCGGTTATGCGACTCTGGCGGGTGTCGCCTTCACGCCCAAGGTGTACGCGGCGGCCGTCGCCTACGTTGCGCCCTCGAATCTGATCACCCTGCTCGATGCTATCCCTCCCTATTGGGAGGCCGGGCGCAAACAGATGTACACGCGGATGGCGGACCCGACCACCCCAGAGGGGCGAGCGCTACTCATCGCCGAATCACCCTTGACGCAGGCGAAGGCGATCGTGACGCCCCTGCTCGTCGTGCAAGGCAAGAACGACCCGCGCGTGAACATCCGTGAGAGCAACCAGATCGTTGCGGCCGTGCGCGACAACGGCAAACCCATCGAATATCTGGTAGCGCCCGATGAAGGTCACGGCTTTGCGCGTCCGATCAACAATCTGGCGCTGGTCACGGCGATGGAGAGCTTCTACGCACGCTATCTCGGCGGCCGGCAACAAACCGAGGTACCTGCCGATGTGGCAGCCCGGCTCACGCAACTCACCGTGGATCCAAAGAGCGTGAGTGGCGCCGTCACACTCAAGGGGCACCGGGGCGGCGACGGAACGGGAGCCGCAAAAACGTCCGGGAATTGACGGCCCAATGGCTAGATCCAGGCGCTTGCAGAGCGCAATGCCTGCTCGCTCAGCTCCGCCAGGGGTTGGCCGGATCTCGCTCCCGAAGGCGGAAGATAAGGTGTCTCCAGTCCGCTCGCATCGAGGTATGGCTGATCCAAGAAGAAGGAGACCACAGGTCGCGCGCGAGGCGGTGAAATAGCGGGGTTTGGCGGCCGTCCGCGCGAGCCACGCAGCGCCGCGAGCGGCAGTCCGAGCGCCAGGACTCCAAAGGTGCACTGCCGCAGCCAGCGCCGCCGCGTCATGCGCTCGCCAGACTCGACGAGCGAGCTCACGTGAGCTCCTCGGCCGAGGCCCAGATGCCGTGCACCTGCGCGCTCGTGCGAAACGGCAGAATCACCCGCGCGACATCGCCTGCTTCGAGATGGCGCGCATCCGCGATGATCAACTCCGAGCGCATGTCCGCGTAGTTGGCTGCAACACCGACCAGGTAGCCGTCTCCTTCTTCACGGCTCCCCGGACGCGGCACGAAGCTGCACTCCTGCAGGCTGTGTGTGTCGCCGGCGAAATAGGCGTCGAACTTGCCCGTGACGAAGTCGAAGCGTCCATACGAGTTCGTGACCCGTCCCTTGAGATTGCCGGCGCGCGCCTGATCGAAGGGACGCTGCGGGTCGGAGAAGCCCGTGAAGCCATAGCGCTGCTCCAGGGTGAGGAAGCGCGGATCGACCTTTCCGAGATCGACCACCGGAAACTGGAACAGAATCTCCTCCGTCCAGGTGTCCTGCCGGGATTTCAGATCGAGGGTGATCTTGCGCACGAAGGCGCGGGCCTTCCTGGGATCCCAAGCCGAGCCATCGGTATTGGGGAAGAACGGAAAGAAGTTCCCGTCCCAGAAGGGCGCATAGAGAATGACCTTGCTGCCGAGCGTGTGGGCGTTGAAGGTGTGCATCATGCAGCGCTGCGGGCCCTTGAACCAGCGCACGTCCTTGCCGTCTCCCTCGCGCGAGAGCACGCCGATGTAGCCCGGCTTGTCGAAATCCCACCACCAGTGGATCTTGCCTTGCTTGAGCAGATCGAGGCTCGTGACGTAACCGCACATCGGGATGATGAAGTGCTTCTGAGTGAGCGCCACATCGTGCAGCATGCTCAGGTAAGGCGTCTTGATGCGCATCTCGTGCGTCACCCGCCCGCCCTTGTCGATCGTGTAGATAAAGACATCGTTCGTCGCGAGTCCCGTCGCTTCGTAGCCGAACGCGACCATTGCCCCGCTCACCGGGTCGAGCTTCGGATGCGCCGTGAAGGTCTGACTCTGCCATGCGCCCTCGAAATCCCATACGCCCAGTGTCTCGAGCGTGCGCGGATCTATGCGGTGTGGCAGTCCGTCCTCCTTGACGGTGAACAGCTTGCCCGCGTGGATCAGCGGTGCCGTGTTGGAAACGGTGCGCAGGTTGGGGCGGGAGGGATCGGAGATGCTCGGATCATCGGTGTAGGGGTTGCGGTAGTACCCGTAAAGCTGCCGGTTAGCGGCGCGGTCGGCCTCGAAGCGCTTGGTCCGCACGTAGCGCCCTTGATAGTCCACGATTCCGTCATGGAAGCGGAACGCGCTGATGTAGCCGTCTGAGTTGAGTGGGGCGTCGTCGGGGAATTTCGGCGGATAGAGCCAGTCACCGCCCACGCGGAAGAACGTGCCGTGCAGTTCCTTGGGGATCTTTCCCTGAACCTCGCAATCATAAACCGCCGCTTCGAAACGCTCGGGCGTGAAGTAGCCGACCTTGGTCGGCACCTGCGCGAAATCGACCATCTGCCATCTCCTAGCAATGCATCAGCGCGCTTTCGACCAAGGCGAAATCGAGTAGTAGGGCGAGCCGATGAAGTCGGCCTCGACCGGTCCAACCTCGCCGTTCTTGACCTTGAAGGTCTCGAGGAAGCTCCAGGTGTGGGGTTCGCTGAAGGGTGATTTGCGTTCCGTCCCATCCGTCAGCTTGTACTCGAACACCGTTCCCTTGTGATCGATGAAGCCGCGGAACATGACGAGGCCGCGCGCTTCATCGACCAGGACCGGCTCGCGCCGCACGCGCTCGTTGAAGCGATAGTAGCCCAGGCGGAAACCCTTGTCGCAGCCATCCTTCGCGGTCTCGAGGCCGTTCTCGATGCGATGGCACGTGGGTGAGAACGTCGTGTGCAGCGTGCCGTCATTGCGCGCGAGAGTGGCATAGTAGCCATCTGCAATCCGAACGAGCTCGGCGCGCGGCCGCCCCTCGGTGCCGCTCAGAGCTTCGCTCAGCAGCGGATCATGAACCAGGTGTCGTACATCTCCGAAGGGAGTCGGTGGTCCGCTCACGGCGCGCTTGGTTGATAGCAGGTGCTCGACTTCGGTGATCTGCCCGTGATCGACCTTGAGACGAACGGCCAGAAACGCAGGCGTCTCGCGCATCATGATGGAGGTGTAGATTCCGACTCCGCCGGTCGCGGGATCACTGAAGGTGAGTGGAGGACCGACCTCCTCTGTGACCACATCCCAGCTGCCATCCGGAAAGTGCAGATCGACCCCGTTTTCCGTGAGCCTGACGTGCGAGGCGAAAGGCGCAAGTGTTCGGTCGTGCTTCACGTAGGCTGCCCGATACGCATCCCCAATCTTCTCCAGGCAAGCCTGGTCGCAGGCGTGATCCGGCGCACCTGCTGCGCGCAGGGCCGCTGCAGCGAGCAATCCGAGAACCATCACGAAGGCTCGAGCCTTGAGGATCATCTGCTTTTTCCTTTCAGTCACGGGAGTGGAGCGCCACTGCTGAGCGCGAGCTTGCGTGCCTCGTCGATCACGTAAGCGCGGATGGCCTCGGCGCCTTCGGGACTCAGATACCGGCCCCAACCGATCATGCCCTGCTGCTGCAGGCTGCCGCCGATCACGATCGCAGTCCAGGCCTCCTGGTCGCCAAGCGCCGCCGAGCGTCGCAGATCCGGCACGATGTTGGCGGAGAGCATGTTGAGTCCGTGGCAGCGGCCGCAGAGCCTCGCATAGCGGATCTTACCTTCTGCGATCAGAGCGGCGGCAGGCTGATATGTCGGCACCGACGGACGAGGCGCCAAGTCGGGGTCCGGCGGCAAAGCGGCGCTACCCTGCAACTTGAAGGCGACGATCCGTCCCACTTGACGTGCGTGGGCCGGCTCGCGGCCGGCAATGATCGCTGCGCCACCGGCTCCCGATGCGGCAGCCACGTACTGCTCGCCGTCGATGGAGTAGGTGATCGGGCCTTGCAGGATGGCGTTGGGGGTGCGGTACTTCCAGATCTCCTCGCCCGTATCGGCTTTGAAGGCCGCAAGCTCTCCGAGCGTGCCCGAACGATTGCGGCCCTGGAAGACCAGATCCCCGGCGGTGACGAGCACGCCCCCGCCACCGGAAACCGGAGTGCGCCACGCGGCCTTCTGCGCCACCGGGTCCCACGCCAGCAGATAGCTCGTGCCAAAAGAACCCGCGGTCGCGCGGCCCGGCAGCGCGCCGTGGACGTATCCCGGATTGTCCAGCCCGTCGATGTAGTCGTACGTCGGCGTGCCCACGAAGTAGGTGGAGCTCTCGGAGGCCGGGAAGTAGACCAGGCCGGTCTTCGGACTATAGGCGAAAGGCTGCCATCCGTGTGCGCCACCCTCACCGGGGTGGCCCATGAAGGGTGCATCGCCATAGTGTGCGGCTGGATTGACATCAGGCCGCCCCGATACCGGGTCAAGCGACTTCGCCCAGTTGATTCCAGGAACATAGGGGGCGACGGACACGAGCTTGCCGCTCTGGCGATCCACGACGTAGAAGAAGCCGTTCTTGGGAGCGTGTAGCAATACCTTGCGTGCGCGACCCGCGATCTTCAAATCCGCGAGGATCATGTCCTGCACCGAATCGTAGTCCCAGCTGTCGCCCGGTGTTTCCTGCAGATGCCACAAGTAGCGACCCGAGTCGGCGTTCAGAGCAATGATCGAAGCAATGAACAGATTGTCGCCCTGGCCCGCGGAACGGTATTGCTGATTGTGCGGAAAGCCATTGCCTGTCGCGATATAGAGCTGATTGAAATCCGGATCGTAGACAATGGCATTCCAGACCTGGCCTCCGCCCCGATAATCCGTCCACGGCCCGAACCAAGTGGGGCGGGCGATGCGCGCGAGGACCTCGTCCGAGGCCGCCCCGTCCGCACGCTTGGCCGGGTCCCCCGGTATCGTGTAGAAGCGCCACGCGAGCGCTCCGGTGGATGCATCGTAGGCGCTGACGTATCCACGACCGCCGAACTCTCCTCCGGCGTTACCGATATACACCTTGCCCCGCGCGGCACGCGGCGCGCCGGTGATCGATAGCATCTTGCCGGGGTCTACGGTCAGCTTGCTCCAGATGACCCGCCCCGTGGCTGCATCGAGCGCAATCAGGCGGCCATCGATCGTTCCGACGAACACCTTTCCTTCGTAGACAGCCGCCCCACGGTTGACGACGTCACAGCAGGGCTTCGGGCCTGCATCACCGGGAACGTGCGGGTCGAAGAACCAAAGCCTCCTGCCGCTCTTCGCCTCGAGCGCATAGACCTTGCTCCAGGCGGAGGTGACGAACATGGTGCCGTCAACCACGAGCGGCGTGGATTCCTGGCCCCGGTCAGTGTCCAGATCGAACGACCAGGCGGGCGCGAGCCGTGCAATATTCCCGGTGTTGATCTGGGCGAGCCTCGAGTAGCGCTGCTCGAGCCAGGTGCCCCCGTAGGTCAACCAATCCGCGGGGTGAGCGGCTGCGCTCTGGAGTCGCGCATCATCGACCGGTGCGATTTCCCGCGCCGACCCCGGCGCGACGAGCGACAGGCTCAGCACCAGCGTCGTGACGGCGACTCTCAGAGCCATCGAGCTCGAATTTGCGCGCATTGCCCAGTCTAGCCGAAGCACCGTCTACGTCGAACGCGCGAGGCACGAGGCGCGTCAGCACAGAGAGTGGCCCGCTCGTGGCCGATGTGAAATACGGCTAACTGCCGAGCTCGAGGGTATGCTGGACCTCTCGTGCCGACCGACCACGCCATCGTCATGGGCGACACCGGGCTCGCCTGCGGCCAGAGCGCGGAGGTTCTTCCGCTTCACTGTAAGCTGCTGGAGAGTTGGGTTGCACTTGAAGAGCGCGATGGCAGCTGCCTATTCACCTTCATTCCCGACAGCGCTACGAACGCGCCGCGCGTCCATCAGCTCAGCCTGCAGCAGCTGGAGTCGGAGGCGCGAGAATCGCACGAAACGCCTCCCTGAGCCCTGGGGGTGGCGCGAGTCGAGCCCAAGGGATTGGCGCTAAACTGTTCACGCAGACAACACTGTGACAGGACAATGACTGAGTCGCCCGCAACTCAGGGCTCGCCGCCGCTCCCGCCGACTGCCTGGCAGCGCCTTCAGCACCACAAGGTGCTGCAGTGGAGTCTGGCATATGCCGCGGCTGCCTACACCGTGTTGCACGCGACGCAGATGTTGGCGGAGTCCTTCGAATGGCCCCATCTCATCGTGCGCGTCGTCGCGCTCATTTTGGTGCTGGGAGTTCCGATCGTGGTGCTGCTCGCCTGGTACCATGGCCACAAGGCTCAGCATCGCTTCAGTACGGCCGAGCTCTCCATGCTCACGGTGCTGCTCCTCATCGCCGGTACGCTCCTCTGGGCTTTCACGCGCAGCTCGACACCGGGGAGCGCGCGGCGAGAGGGTGTGTCTCACTCGACCGCCGCAGCGAATCCCCAGGGCCGGTCGGTTGGGCTCCAGGTCACTGGAGCTCCCAGGGCTTCGGTCGCGGTGGTGCCCTTCGCCAATCTGACCGGTGAGGCAGACAAGGAGTATTTCAGCGACGGCATGGCCGAGGAGATGATCAACTCGCTCGCGCACGTGCCGGGTCTCAAAGTGCCTGCCCGCACCTCTTCGTTCGCCTATAAGGGCCGCAACACCGATATCCGGCGCATCGCCGCAGATCTCGGCGTGGCCACGATTCTCGAGGGCAGCGTGCGCAGTGCCGGCACGCGTATCCGGGTGAGCGCGCAGCTGGTCGACGCCATGACGGGCTATCACATCTGGTCGGAGAGCTACGACCGGCAATTCACCGACGTGTTCAAGATTCAGGACGAGATCGCGGCAGCCATCGTGCAGGCGTTGAGCGGTTACTTCAATACTCAGGTCGCAGCACCCGCGACCGCGAGTGCTCCGACGCAGGATGTGCTCGCCTACCAGCTGTACCTGCAGGCCCAGGCTACCGAACGGGGCACCGAAGAGAGCTTCAGACACGCGCTCCAGCTCCTCGATCGTGCGCTCGAGCGCGACCCACGCTTCGTTCGCGCCCTCGCGCGCCGGGCCGGCATCCGCTTGGCCATGCGGGGGTTCGGCTATCCCCTGCCGCATGCGCTCGAGGATGCGGAACGCGACGCGGCAGCGGCCCTCGCCATAGATCCCAATTCAGCCGCGGCAAACGATGTGGCCGGCACGATTAGCGCCTGGCGTGGTCAGTGGCTCGATGCCGAGCGAGCCTTTCACCTGAGCATCGCTGCCGAGCCGAACGATCCTACGCATCACGTGAACTACGCGCGCCTGGTTCTGGAGCCTGCGGGACACTTCAGGAAATCCGCCCAGGAGTTGCGCGAGGCCTATCGACTCGCGCCCGCGAGCCCCTACGTCGTGGTGAACTACGCTGGCATGGATTCATTCTTAGGCCAACATAACGAAGCGTTGCGGCTAGCGACTCTCGCCACCGAGCTCGGCACGCCACCAACAGTCATTCCTCTGCCGATGATTCGGGTCAACGCCGCGGTGAGTGCCGGTCAATGTGCCCAGGCGACTCGAGACTTCGCGCAGACGCTCACCAAGCAAGTGTTAGCGGCCGGCGGCATCGACGCACAACAGTTGGCTTGTCAAGCCACCTCAGATCCAACGCGGCGGCCCGCCGCGCGCACCGCCGTGCTGATGCTCTTTAGCAAGCTCGACGTTGCGAGCCTCACTTCAAGCGACACCCTGGTGATGCTCGAACTGTTGACCCGAGTGGGCGCACTCGATCAGGCGTATCAACTGGCCAATCAATCTTTCAATCTTCAAGCACGCACCGGCGGCATAGGCAGCTGGAATAGCCTATGGACACCGCAAATGCGCCCCTTTCGTACCGATCCGCGCTTCCAGGCATTCGTTACGCGCTTGAAGCTGCACGACTATTGGAAGCAATACGGGCCACCGGACGAGTGTGAACTGCAAGGCGCGACGCTCGTATGTCACTAATGAGAGGACATCGCCGCGCGTGTGCGGATGCCATGCGCGTGACGCCTACCAGGATGTGCCCTGCTAGCTTAGGATGGCTGTAAAACTGGCTCCTTGGCAGAGACTCGTATGAAGATACCTGGCGTTCCCGATGCACTTCGCCGTGACCTGCTCAAAACGACCGCGGCGTTAGCCGCCCTCAGCGCGGTCCCGTTCGCCATGCCTGCGGCCGAAAGCCACAAGGAAAAGATCGGGGTGATTGGCTCGGGCCACGTGGGCAGCGCACTCGGCGGTGTCTGGGCAAAGGCTGGGCACGAGGTCATGTTCTCCTCGCGCAGTCTCGACAATGACAAGAAGCTCGCTGCGGAGGTCGGAGCCAATGCACGGGCAGGTACGCCCGAGGAAGCGGCGGCGTTCGGGCAGGTGCTGCTGTTCGCGGTCCCCTACAGCGCATTTCCCGAGCTCATCAAGAGCATGGGTAATTCATTCAAGGGCAAAGTCGTGATCAATGCGAGCAATCCCTTCCCACAACGGGATGGGGAGATTGCCAACGAGGCCCGCGCGAAAGGCGCCGGCCTCTTCGACGCACAGCTCCTGCCGGGTGCGCGCATCGTGCGCGCATTCAATGCGGTGGGCGCCGCGCGCATGGCCGGCGCACACGAGGATCCCGGTAAAATCGGCATGCCGATCGCGGGCGATGACCAGAAAGCCCTTGAGGTCACCTCGCGCTTGGTTCGGGAGATCGGCTACGAACCGGTCGTGATCGGCGGCCTCGAGATGGGCAAGTACCTGATGCCGGGAACGCCACTCGCCGGTGAGCATACGCCGGCCGAGATTCGCGCCATCGTGGCCACGCTCAAGCCCTGACCGTCGGTCCTTCCCGAGGCGCTGCGCCTACGTCGCGCGCAGCGCCCTCGCGACCGGTACGCGCGCTGCACGCAAGGCCGGCAGGGACGCGCCGATGAGCCCGATCACGAGCGCCCACGCCATGCTCACGATGAGTACGTGGGCCGTGACGCTCAGGTGAAAGATCAGACCGCCCGTGCTGACGACGTTGCCGTTGAAGAGCAGCCAGGCGATCGCTGCACCCAGCAGGGCGCCCGGAATGGCAAGCGCTACACCCTCGGCAAGCACCGAGGTGATGATGGAGCCTGAGGTGAAGCCGATCGCCCGCAGGGTCGCAATCTCGCGTCGTCGCGAATCAACCGAAGCATAGAGACTGTTGAGTGCGCCGAAGATGGCGCCGATCGCCATGGCACCCCCGACGAAATAGGCGATGAAGTCGAGCAGCTGGTTCAGCTGTCCGAAGTTCTGCTGAAAGTCATCCGCCACGGTCTTCACGTCGACGGCAATCGCGGGGTTGTCGGTCACCGCCTTCGTGAAACGATTGACGGAGTCGGGCGAGGCGACCACGAGGTTCACCTGCTGGTAGGTGTTGCGGCCGAAGGTCGACATCACCGTGTCGGCATCGGCGCGCAGCAGGCTGTCGCTCAGTGAATTGCTCCCCGCGAAGACCCCCACGACGGTCCAGTCCGTGCCGCGCAGGCTCAAGTGACTGCCGATATCCATGCCCTTGTACATCTTGCGGATGGGATCGGAGACCATCAGCTCGTGCAGCGCCGGCCGATACCAACGGCCTGCGATGGCTCTCACGTCGGGCTCCACGAGATCCACGCCCGCGGTATAGCCGACGAGGTACACGGTACCGCGCTTCCCGTTGCGCTTCATGGCATCGACGGGTACCAGGACAAATGCATACGCGTACGGGCGGCCATGAGCGTCGCGCTTGACGCCCGGCGCGTCCTCCACGGTGAGCACCGTGTCACGACTGAGCACACTCTGAAATCCATTTCTGGCGCCTCGTCCCATCACGACGAGCTCATCCGCGCGCGCGGCGCGGGGACTGAAAATGCTGGTGCCCTCCCGGATCGCGAGCAGAGACACCAGCACGCCGACCACCGCCGCCACGGAGATCAGGGTCACGAGTGCCGCACCGCGCCGCTGTCGAAGATCACGCAGACCCGTCAGCGCGAGCAAGGCAGCCTGTCGGAAGAAATTCATGAGTGGCCTCTTTAGCGATCGGCCAAAGCGTCGACGACTTGCAGTCGTGAGCCGCGCAGTGCGGGGGCGCAGCCGCCACAGATGGCGAGCAGCACCGCAAAGGCAAGGCCCAACAGCAGGACATCGAGCGGCAAATGGGCAATTCCGATCTGGTTCCGCGCGAGCAGCAGCAACGATTCCGCGATCCCGAGTCCGCACGCGGCGGCGAATACGCACAGCACGAGCGATTCACCGAGAATGAGCGCCATCACCAGCGCGTCACTGAAGCCTACCGTCTTCAAGACGGCGAGCTCCGCTTCGCGCTCCCGGATCGACTGCATCATGAGCGCGCCGGTCGCGAGCAGCAACGCGAAGAACACCGCCGTGATGATCGCATGCACGATGAAGTTCAAATCCACGGTCTGCTGAATCTGCGTTTCCACCAAGTCGCCCTCGGACTGGGTGCGTGTTTCGTGGTCGGAATTGGCGAACGCATTATCGATCGCGAGGCCCACCCTGGCGGCATCGCCGGCGCGGGTGACCGTCGCCACGAACAGATCGGTACGATCGCGGCCCGTGTAGCGGGCGTCGTTGAGGTAATCGAAATTGGCGAGAATCGAGCCCGCGTTGTTGACGGGGTCGTCATTCACATCGTAGGTGCCGACGATGTCGAAGGTCCAATCGCGCGATCCATCCACTTTGGGAATGGCCGTTTGCAGAACGACGCGGTCGCCGACCTTCCAGCCATACTCCTTCATGAGCGCGACTCCGGCAATGCCACCATCGCGCGTCTTACTGAGCTGCGCGATGGCATCCTTCGACATCTTCAGCTCGCTGTAGACGCGCGCGAAGGTCTCGGGATCGGCGGCCGTCACTGGCACGAACTGATTCGGCTTCTGATAGTTGCCGCCGAAGTCACTGCGGGGTGTGACGGCGACCACACCGTCGATCGAGCGGATCCTTCCCAATAACCCAACCGGCAACGAGTCGCCGGTGGAGACACTGCTGGCGATGTAGAGCCGATCGGCATGTGTCCTGGCGATGGCCTGTTTGACCCCGGAACTCAGGCCCTGCAGGATTCCAAACAGCACGAATGCCGTGATGATCTGCAGAAGCATGAGCACGGCGCGGCTGCGCTTGCGCCAGACGCCCGCCCAAAGGAGCGGAAAGTACTTCATCGCCGTGCTCCCGCCCCAACGGGGTTACTACCGTTGGCGTGTCGCCGCAAACGCGGTACAGCAAGTCTCATCCTGGAAAGCGAATCTGCTCCAGTAAGAGCACACAGCAGGTCGTGCGAAGTTGCCAACGAAACCGGGTCAGGATGACTCGATGCGCTGTTGAATGTCTCTGGCCTTCTGGCTCGCCCTGAACTCGATGATGCGGAAATCCGCGAGGCCATGCTCATGGAACGGATCCTCCCGAACGATAGCCTCGATCTCCTGGCGGCTCTTGCCCACCGAGAGAATGATGCCGCCGTCTCGCGGTACCTTGCGCCCAGAGACGAGAAAATAGCCAGCCGCATAGTATCTATTGAGGAAACGCACATGGGACGCCATGTGTGCGTCGATCTCCTGCAGAGTGGCCTTATAGATGAGCTCGATGACGAACATTCGACAGTCGCAGTCTGCCTGCCTCATCCGACTTACTGATGAAGTGCCGGTGCCGAGGGCGTCTTAGTCGCGCCGGCACCGGGCGCACCTGCCGGGGGAGCCGCCGGAGTCGCTGGCGCTCCAGCCGGGGGCCCTGCACCGAATCCGAAGCGCGGAGGTGGCGCGTTCTTCGCCTGATTCGCGAGGCGCACGACGTAGGCTCTGATCGCTTCGGCACTCTGGGGCGAGAGCACCTTTCGAAACGACACCATGCCGTCGGCCTGCAATGCGCCGTCGATCACGATCGCTTTGAATGCATCGGCACTCCAGAGCGCACCCGCGTAGCGCAGATCCGGGAACACGGTACTGAACCTCATCGCATCCCCTGCGCCGTGACAGCTGGCACAGTGCGAGTCGTACTCGTGTTCTCCCACTTCGAGCTGCGCCGTATCTCCGAACTCGGGCGGCGGGTTGAGCACCGGGGGCGTGTAGGCCACCGGAGGAGGCAGCGTCGCCTTTCCATCCAGCTTGTAGACCAGCAGGCGCGCATAATTCGGCGCCCAGTAGCTGCCGCCGAAACCGCTCGTGCCCGATACCACGGCAACGTACTGCTCGCCATCGACCGTATAGGTCACGGGCGCACCGACGATGCCGCCTTGCGTTTCGGTCGTCCACACCCGCTCACCGGTATCGGCACGAAATGCCGAGAAACGGCGCGGTCCGGATCCGAAGAGCGGCGCCGAGCCCTGGAAAACAAGATTTCCGGCGGTCACCATGACACCGGCACGGGAGCTGCCCTCGGGCTGTTTCCAGACCGCCTGCATCTTCACGGGGTCCCAGGCGAGCAGGTAGTTACCCGCGCCATCGAGCTTCGGTGCCGGCTCTTGGGGACGCTTGGCGACGTTGATCGAGAGCAGCTGGTTGCCCATCTTCGCGCCGGCCTCGGCCACCAGCGGGAAGCTGCTGTAGTTGGTCGGAATGTACACAAGACCTGTTTCCGGACTGAAGGCTATCGGATGCCAGCTGTGCGCACCGCCTGCCGAAGGCACGACATTGAAGCCTTTGTCCGTCTTGCCATAGTTGGCCTCCGGATTGAGGATCGGCTTGCCATTCGCATCGAGGCCGGTCATCCAGTTGACGGTCGGTACATAAGGCTTGGCGGACAGCAGCTTGCCGCTAGCCGCATCGAGGACATAGAACATGCCGTTCTTCGGCGCGTGCATCACCACGTGCCGCTTCTGTCCCTCGATCACGAGATCCGCCGTGATGATCTGCTGTGTGCTGTCGAAGTCGAAGCTGTCGCTCGGTGTCTCCTGGTAATGCCAGCGGTATTTGCCGGTTTTCGCATCCAAGGCGACGATCGACGAGGTAAAGAGATTGTCGCCGCCGCCGGGCGAGCGGATCTCCGAAGGCCAGGGCGCTCCGTTCCCGGTGCCGACGTAGACGAGATCGGTGACCGGATCGTACGTGATGGCGTCCCAGGGCGTACCGCCGCCGCCGGCCTTCCACCACTCGCCACTCCAGGTCTTCGCGGCCCACTTGAGCTCGGGTTGCTCAAAGCCCTTCGAGGGATCACCGGGAACGGCCCACCAGCGCCATAACTCCTTGCCGCTCTCGGCGTCGTAGGCCGCGAGGTAGCCGCGCTGCTCGAACTCCGAACCCGCTTCGCCGATGAAGATGCGGCCGTCCGCAATGCGTGGCGCACCGGTGATCGAGAGCGTCTTGGTGGGATCGGTCGCCTGGACCTCCCACATCTTCTTGCCGGTTCCCGCGTCGACGGCCACCAGCCTGCCATCGAGCGTGCCCCAGATGACCTTGCCCTTCCACACCGCGACCCCGCGGTTCACGATCCCGCAGCACAGCTTCACGGCATACTCGCCCGGTACCTTCGGATCGTATTTCCACAGCTGCTTGCCGCTCTTTGCGTCGAATGCGTAGACCTTGCTCCAGGGACTGGTGAGGAAAATGCGCCCGTCGACGGCGATGGGCGTCGTTTCGTAGCTGCCCCCGCGCTCGCTCAGATCGCCGTACCAAGCCAGGCCGAGCCGGCCGGCGTTGGCCGCGTTGATTTGGTTGAGCGGACTGTAGCGCTGCTCGCTGTAATCACGGCCGTACGACATCCACTGGCCTGCGTTCGCCGGCGCGTCGGCCGCCCGCAGCCGCTTCGCATCGACCGCCGCACTGGAACGACCAGCGGCCTGCACCGGCGCCACGAGGCCAAGCGCCCCCGCGAGCGCTGCGGCGCCTATCGCCGCTAGGATCTGGCTACCCATATTGAGAAGATCTCCACGCGCACCGCGCGTCGTATGTGCCTATCACGGTCAAGCTCTTTGATCCGGCTTCAGTGGGCGGGTCGCGCCCGGTGTCGCGCCGGCATCGCGGGCCAAGTGCGCGCAGCTAGGCGTCTGATTTTGATCGTCATCACGACTTGGCATTTCACAGTTTTCGCGGGTCGTCCGCTTGCCTTCGGGGACAATCACCGCAGGGCAGACATTGCCGAATCCCGACGCTGCGCGCCAGTTCGACCCGCGACCGTCCGCGGATGTTCCCGCGCATTCTTGAGCGGACATCCGAGGCCGAGCTTATGCTTGCCCACGATGCCAGCGACGCTGGACCGAGAACTTAGGATCGGCGGTCGCCTTTCGAATAACCGCATGAGGGGGGAATCGTGAATCACCACCGTCGCCGATTTATCGCCGCAAGCGCCTCGTTGGGTCTCGGACAGATTCCCGCTCTGGGATTGGCCGCGGAGCTCGCGGGAACATCCGGTCGACGCGCAATCACGCGCCGCGAAGTCGATGATCTGCAGAACAAGTTAGTGGCGGGCCACTTCACGTGCGTCCGTACACCCGAGTCCGGCGACGGACCCTTCTACTACGAATCATCTCCAGCGCGCCGCAACCTCAGTGAGGGGCGCAAGGGGCTGCCGCTGCGGCTCGGCATCACCGTGGCCAATGCCACGGTCGCCGGATCCACCTGTGCCCCCATTCCCAATGCGGTCGTGGATGTCTGGCATGCCGATGCGGATGGGATGTACTCGAATGTTGGCGGTGATTTGCAAACGCTCGACACCCGGGGCCAGACCTTCATGCGCGGGCATCAGACCACCGACAGCGCCGGCTATGTCGAGTTCGACACGGTTGTTCCGGGTTGGGAGCTGGTCAGTGTTCCGCCGCCTCAGGATCAGGTGCTCCGCGCAACCCATATTCACCTCAAGGTCTTCCACGAATACAAGGTCGTGACGACCCAACTGTACTTGCCCGATCCCTTTCTCGATCAGCTGTATGCGTCCGTTGATCCTTATCAGAAGCATCGCAAGATGACTGCACCCGGCTTGAAACGCTCCTTCGAACGCATCCGCAATACCGACGACGGAATTTTTCTTGCAGACCGCTCGCGGCCGATGCAAGTCCAGCGCGAAAGCGGCGGGATCTTCGCCCAAGCGAAGATCGGCATCGTCACCCTGGGTTCGCGCGGAATCGACTCTCTGTTCCGTTAGCGTCTGGCTAGCGCAAGCCGTGGCATGCCGCGGTAGGAATCGGCCACGACCCAGGCGGCAGCGGTCAAGGTCCAAGAGAGCACGGTCTCGCTCCATTGCGAAGCGTCTGTGGAGCCTGCCGTCACGATGGGCACCCACACGAGCAGCGTGAAGAGGCCCATCTGCAAAGCAGAGAGCGCGGCCGCGAGCCGCGCCCACACCCCAGTGAGCACCGCCAGACCTGCCGCAAGGTAAGTGCAGCCGGTGAGATAGGCCCAGGCCACATGTCCCGGAAGCCAGCCCGGCACCAGCGTGGCGGTCTCTTTGACGTAAGCGAGATGCGACAGCCCAAAAGCGATCAAGGAGAGTCCATAGAGAACTCGCGCGATACGCACGCCCGGGTCGCCGATTGCGAAAGCGAGACGCTGCCTGTCCCAGTCGGCGGCGAACCAGGCATACAGGACCCAGGCGCCCGCCACGATGACTGCGGTCTCGCCGCAGCTCTCATAGGAAACCTCCACGGTCGGCGCGCGCACAATGACCGGTAATTTGAACACCAGCAGCCAAAGCAACAGATAGGCGAGCAGCACGCGGGCCGCAAGGGCGGCGGCGCGCTGCGTGAGCAGGCCTATCCCGCAGGCAAGGCAGATGAAGGCGCAGAGAAAGACCAATATCTCGCGTGCCGGTACCCCCTTCGGTACCGGCTGCCAGATCGCAGAAAAGTCGCTTCTTGCGAAGCCGACGATTCCGAGGGCGATCAGGGTCAGCGCAAAGAGCGCATGACCCACACTGACGATGCGCATAGTGATCCTGACTTTGCTCTCACGCGTCCTCGACAGCAACGGCCAAAGAAAGTGGTTCTTTCTGGGCGCCAGTTGTCCCAGTGAGGTTGACATCGTGCCATACGCTGGTGGAAGGCCACCCCACGTCGCTGTAACCTGCTGCGCTGAGGCGGCAATGCGGCCAGAGGCCGACGCGATCTTGGGGACTAACGATGAACAGAACGCCGGCGATGGGAACCGCTGTTGCCTTGCTGTTGGTCTGTACGCCCGCATCTGCGCAGATATCGACCGGGGAGCAGCGGTTCCGCCAGATCTACAAGGAGCTGGTCGAGACCAACACCAGCCTTTCCGCCGGCAGTTGCACGCTGGCCGCGGAGCGCATGGCGGCGCGTCTGAAGTCCGCGGGATTCGCGGACTCCGAGCTGCACGTGTTCACCGCGCCCGAGCACCCGCGGGAAGGCGGCCTGGTTGCGATCTACCCGGGGCGCAACAGGCAGCTCAAGGCGATCTTGCTGCTGGCTCATCTGGATGTGGTCGAGGCGAAGCGCGAGGACTGGACGCGCGATCCGTTCACGCTCGTCGAGGAGAACGGCAATTTCTACGCGCGCGGTGCTGTCGACGATAAGGCCGAAGGCGCGATCTGGGTCGATACGCTGATGCGCTTTCGCGAGGAGTACTATCGACCGCCACGCACGGTGAAACTGGCGCTCACCTGCGGCGAGGAGACCAGCGGCGCATTCAATGGGGCGCAGTGGCTCAGCGAGAACCGGCGCGACCTGATCGACGCTGCGTTTGCGATCAACGAAGGTGCCCGCGGTGAGCTCGATACCGCCGGTCATCGAGTCGCGCTCGAGATACAGGCGGGCGAGAAGACTTCGCAGAATTTTCGTCTCGAGGTCACCAACTCGGGCGGGCACAGCTCCCTGCCGGTGAAGGACAACGCCATCTATCACCTCGCCGGCGCGCTGCTGAAGATCTCGGCCTACACTTTTCCGCCGCAATTCACGGACGCCAACCGCGCCTACTTCACCGGCATGGCGAAGATTCAGGCGGCGCGGGGCAAAGCGGCGATCGCCAGCGCCATGCAAAGCCTGGTGCGCAATCCGAGCGACTCACAAGCCATCGAGCTGGTATCGGCGCAGGATCCGGGCTGGAATGCCACGCTGCGCACAACCTGTGTCGCGACCATGCTCGATGGCGGGCATGCGACCAACGCTCTACCGCAACGTGCCCGAGCGAACATCAATTGCCGTATCTTCCCGGGAGTCGCGGCCGAGACGATACGCGCCAAGCTCGAGGAGCTGATCGCTGACCCGGCGGTCAAGGTGACGACGCTGGAGCGGCGTGGGCCGAGCTCACCGCCGCCGCCCCTTACGCCGCAGATCCTCGGGCCGGTGCAAAGACTCGCAGCTCAGTTCTGGCCAGGCGTCCCGGTGTTGCCGATTCTGCAGCCTGGTGCGACCGACGGGCAGTTTCTCAACGCAGCCGGCATTGCGACTTACGGCATCGATCCGCTGTTTCTCGGTCCGGACTTTGGCCACATACATGGACTGAACGAATATGTGGGCGTGAAATCGCTCATGGAGTGCCGCGATTTCCTCTACCGGCTGGTGAAGATCTACGCAGACGAGCAATAACTTGTCAGGCGTGCGCGGCCGCGGCAGTCAGCACAGCCTTCTAGGAACTAGGAGATCGGCACTTTCCACTCGCCTGTCGTCTTGAATCGCAGCGGTCCCGCCGTGGTGTCGTTCAGTTTGCCGCGTATCTCATAGTTAACCTTGTCGAGGGACTTGCTGCTCACGAGACCCAAGGCACCGCTTACGACATCCAAGAGCGAGATCGTTACGGGCACTTGGATGACGGACTCGCCGAAGGCCGGCACGGTACCACTCACGTTGCTTCCACCGGAGGCGAGGCTCTTGTTGAATAGATCGACTTGCACGTAAATGCCGTTATAGACGATCGGCTTGTCGTTTGGATTCTGAAAGCGCAGCGAGAGCTGCATGCGCTGCTCGAGACTGCCCTGGCCCTGGCCCTCCATGGTGTCGACGCCCGCGAGCGTCACGTGAGGGGGCTCCAGGCTGGCGCACCCGACTAATCCCACTGCAATGGCAACAAGAGAGGCAAAGAACCGCAGCATCGGCGAGGTCTCCCTGCGCATTCACGGCGCTTGTTGCCGGCGCATTGCCGGCAATGACCCCACTACCATTCCACTGCCCTCTTCCACGCGCAATGGGACTTTCTGCATACGCAGCCGCGCTGAGAGATGGACTTCTTGATTGACGGTTCCTGCTCTAAGCCCATGAATGCAGGAGGTAAATTCTCGACGCCTGAGCAAACTCCAGTGCCTATCGAGGCGCTCAAGCCAAAGACGCATGGGCGCACACACGCTTGGCGCTCTCCCGCCTCGATGGAACTTCATGACGCCGAGTGAACTTTGTTTAGTGACGAGGCTCTCCAAACGTATCGCAGGCAAGGAGCCAATCCATGACAGCGCGAATCGATCTGACCAAAGCCGACCCCAGTGCCTACAAGGCCATGCTCGCACTACAAAGCTACGTCAACGAATCCGGTCTCGATCCGGCGTTGCTCAGTCTCGTCGAACTGCGCTGCTCACAAATAAACGGCTGCGCTTTTTGCCTCGACATGCACAGCAAGGACGCGCGGGCGCGAGGGGAGACTGAGCAGCGCATTTATGCGCTCGATGCGTGGCGAGAGGCGCCCTTCTACAGTGACCCCGAACGCGCAGCGCTTGCCTGGGCAGAAGCCGTCACACGAATCGGCGAAGGACACGTTCCGGATTCACTATACAAAGAGGCGCGCGCGCACTTTAGCGAAGAAGAACTCATGAAGCTGACATTGGCGGTCGTAACTATCAACGGCTGGAATCGCTTGTGCATCGCCTTTCGCGTACCCCCAGGTACTTATCAACCCGCGAAGCGGGCGTCATGAGGCAAAGGAGGCGCAGAGATGGAGCGCAGAACCGCCGATCCTGCCGGCGTTACTGATGTCCTGATCGTTGGTGCTGGCCCGGTCGGTCTGTTTCTCGCCAATGAATGCGCTCGGCGCGGGCTGCGCTCGCGGATCATCGAAACACGGGCGTCGCAGTCAGCGCACTCCCGAGCCCTCGCAATTTTTCCTCGAACACTCGAGATCTTCGACATGGCGGGGCTGGTCTCTCCCTTTCTCGAGGCGGCCAATCGTGTGACTTCAGTAGCGCTGCAGACGCACGGACGCACGCTCGCCCGCCTGCGGTTCACGCCGCCGGACACGCCTTATCCGTTCGTCGCCATGGTTCCGCAGAATGTGACCGAAAGGCTTCTCGTGAGCGAGTTGCAGCGTCGGGGCAGCGAGGTGGACTACGAGACAACGTTCGTATCCGCTCGTCAGCAGGCCGACTCAGTGCTCGTACAGGCGGAACACCGAGGAACGCCGATCAGCCTCCGTGCTTCGTTCGTTGTGGGGTGCGATGGGGCGCACAGCGCCGTGCGCCATTGCCTGAACATACCCTTCGCAGGCGCACAATACGCAGCCTTGTTCCTCCTGGCTGACATAGAGACGAACACCATCCTTCCTGCCGATGAGCTGCAGCTGTGTCCGAGCGAGTCGGGACCGGTCGCCATCTTTCCGATGAGCGCTACGCGACGACGGATCGTTGCAAGCGTTGAGAAACCCGTCGGCGACGCTCCGTCCCTAGAGCTCGTCCGGGGGATTCTTGCACAACGCGCCCCGCCTGAGATCGAGGCGCGCTCCCTGCACTGGAGCAGCTATTTCAAGATTCATCACCGGCATGTTGCGAAGCTCGCATCGGGACGTGTCTTCATCGCCGGTGACGCCGCGCATATCCATAGTCCATTCGGCGGTCAGGGCATGAACACGGGGTTGCAGGACGTATGGAATCTCGCCTGGAAGCTCGACCTATTTTTGCACGGTCACGGCAACCAGGAGCTGCTCGAGAGTTACAGCATCGAACGCCTCCCAATCATCAAAAGCGTCATCGGAACGACTGACCGGCTCACGAAGATCATGGGAGCATCAAGCAGACTCGCTCAGATGCTGCGCGATGCTTTCATACCCATGGTGTCGCGGCTGCCGCCATTGCAGCACGCGTTCGTGCAGCGTCTTTCCGAGCTTGGCATTGCTTACGGCGGAAGTCCGCTGGTCAAAGGCGCCGGCGAGCGTTGGTTAGAGGACTCCATGCGTGGCGGCGACGGCATTCGCAATCGGTTCCTGCTCCTCGTTGGTGAGGGGACTCACTCGGTGACAAGGCAGGCGGCGCAGGCACTTTGTGGAACCGTGAGCGACATCGCGGAATTACGCATGTCCCCGAGGCCGGGTGTGACCCTGGTCCGACCTGACGGTTACGTGGCGTACTCTGGATCCGACCGTGCTGATGGCGCGGCGATCCGCTCGATCCGCTCGCTCTTGGCTCGCCAGACGCACGATCGGTCGAACCTGATTGCATCGTGAACGCGCAGCGACTGCTGCCGATCACCAATTGACAACACTACAAGTGACCAAGTGACCGTGGCCGCCTCGCCGAGGCGGCCACGGCCCACGTCAGCTCACACCGCGCACCGATCGCAATCAGTCGCGATCGTTATTTCCACCCGTCTCCTCGCACGTAACCGTCGTCGACCCAGAAACCGCGCCGAGCGCGGCTTTGATCGTCACGTTCTGGTCTGTTCGCGAGTGGTAGACCTGACACGTGACCCGCCCGGCTGACACGGTTGCGATGCTCGGTGCACTCGAGCTCCATGTCGCGGTGCTTGTGACGTTCTGCGAAGGACCGCTGGCATAATTCGCCGTCGCCGTCAGTTGTATCGAGGCGCCCTGGTTGACCTCGGGCGGATGGGTGGGCGTCACCGCGATCGAATTGGGAGCAGCCGCCTGGCAATTGATCGTCGCCGATCCAGGGGTGGCGCCGCCGCTCATGGCGGTGATCGTCGCCGCACCTGCCGTAGTCGCGCTGGAGTTGCAGGTCACCAGACCGCTCGCCGATACCGTCGCCACGCTCGCAGCGCTCGTACTCCAGGCAGCCGTATTCGTAAGGTTCTGCGTCGGTCCTGACGAATACGTACCCGTAGCGGTCAACTGTATCGTGCCACCAGCTGCGAGCGCTGCAGGCGAGGTCGGGGTTACCGAGATCGACTGCAGCACCGGCGCTAGGCAGGTGACGTTCGATGAACCACTCGTCGTTCCCGTGGCCGTGGCGCTGGTGGCCGTGATCGTCGCGACACCCTGGCTCGTTGCGTTGGGATTGCAGCTAACGAGTCCGGCCCCCACCGTGGCTACGCTCATCGCACTGGAACTCCAGGTAGCTGAGGCCGTCAGGTCCTGGTGAGAGCCATCCGTGTAAGTACCCTGAGCCGAAAGCTGCGTCGTTCCTCCGGCCGCAACCGATATCGTAGACGGAGTCACGCTGAGTGTTGCGAGCGCTATGACATTCGCCGTCGCCTGCGTGAGACTCGTGATGGTATTTCCCGCGGCCGCGGAGCAAAGGATCTGCGCGGAGTACGTACCCAGCGCAGTAAGTGTGCCCGTCGATACGGAGCCGCTCCCGGGTTCAGAGGCCGGCGTCGTGAAAGTGCCATCGCTCGCCGAGAGGGTGCATTGGGTAGCCGTGAACGACAGCGGGTATGTCGCACTCACTGGAGCCCACGTCAACGTCGCCGAGGCGGGCGCTACGGAGCTCAACACGACAGTGGCCGGCGCAATCGTGAGGCTGTCGCAGGGCGGCACGTTGTTGGTTGGCCACTCCATATTCGGGGGTTCTGACAGGAAGTACTCATCGATCGTCAAGAACAGATTGGCGATACGTCCGGAAATCTCCCCTGCAGGATTGGTGTTGCCGGGAGGTGCGGCCCCTGAGAAGGCGGACAGATTAGCTCGCAGATAGTTATCGCCCGAGGCGAGTGAGTTCATCGCACAGCTGAAGCCGTTCGAGGCACTACCGGCAACACCGCTGTTGAAGTAGGTCTGCGCCTGGGTGATATATCCCGACAGAGTCGTCTCGATGAGCGACGGATTGATCTGTCCGCTGGCGTTCGTGATGGTCTGCTGGAGATTGGCGAACTTGTCTGTCACGAAGGCTGGCAAGCCGTTCGGGATACCGCTTGTGGCGGTGTTCAAAGCGAGGCCGTAAGCCTGCATCGACAAGGAATGAACCGTGCCGCCGCCTTTGTCACACAGACCTGAGAGGTCGACGAAGTAATTGCTGCCTGGCGCAGGACCTCCCTCGACGACCGTCCCTTCGATCGATGGCAGATCCGATCGCGGTGCCCACGCAAAGATCTGTTCCTGCGGACAGCTCAGGTTGAGAGGTCCGGGCAAAGGCAAGTCCGGGTCGACAATTTCCTGAATGAACGTGTCATTCACGTTCTGATCGATGACTTTAGCCGTGCCCTTAACGACGACAAGCCCCGATCCGGTCGGCCCCGAATGGCCGCAGAGGAAGCCCGGCAACACCGTGCTTGGGAAGCCGGGGCAGTAATTCGCTACATCGAGGTTCCCGCCGGCACAGCTCCAGGTCGATCCGGAGACCGTCACACGCGGATCCGAATTGATGATGCAGCTTTCTTGTAAGAGGGGAGCATCCGGCGGCAGGTTACCGGTGCCTGATCCCGAGATCTGGGTATTCAGTTGGGGCCCTATGGGGTCGCACACGTTGGGAGCGATGCACGCACTCACGGGCACGGAGCCTGAGCTGCTCACCGCGAGACCCAGCGGATCATTGACCCCCGTAGTGACACTTGCGAGCGGCGTGTTGGAACCGCTCGCGGGAGGCGCACCGAACTGCAAAATCCTGCCTTTCCCCGGCGCCGATTGTGCAATGAACGCATACGGGATCGTCGAATACGTACCGACTTTGATTCTCTGTAGTCCCAGGCCGAGACCACCGGCGAAGTCTGCGGTCAGCGCATTGCTGCCCGAGTCGAAGCGCAGCACTCGGCCGCCGAGCGTCGTAATCAGAAGGCTCACGCCGTGCGTCGCATCGGCCGGCCATACGTCCATGCCCACCGGGACGGTGCCCCGAAGCACCGTCGGGGAAACCGCGATCGAAGTCGGACCCCTGAGTGGAGTGCTCGGGTTCGCAAGTACACTCTGGATCGCCGCCTGCGAATAGACAAGAACGCGCGGGCTCAAGGGATCACTGACCAAGACAAGAACATCGCCCGCGTTCCATGCAGGTGCCCCCGCACCGATGGCTGTCGCAGGTGTCGTTGCCACCAAGACCTCGGAGACAATGCCACACGTATTGTCGATGAGGATGGGCGCGCCGTACGCCCCAGTCGTCGAATTGAACGGCAGCACCCAAAGCGCGGGCTTAGTGTCGAAGAGCACGCCGGCCGAAATGGCGTACACGTTACCGGCGGTATCCGCAGCCAGGCCGATGGGGTACTTGGGACCAGAGCCCGGTTGCGTCCACGAAAAGATCGAGCCCGAAGTCTGGTAACTGCCCGGACCCGGGCCCGGGTAACGGACGATCTGACCACGCGATGCATCGGCGACGATCAAATCCAACGCGCTCGTCACGGAGTTTGAGACTCGGGTAACTGCGAAGAAATGTCCGTGAGCAGTCCCGTCGGTATTGAGCCCCTGTGTGCCTGAAAGCAGCGCGCCGGTGCCGGGCGGCGTGTTCGGCGTCACCGTCAGGTTATAGAGTGCGTTGCCGTTGCCATTCACGGCAGTCGCACCGAACTGCTGCGCCACGACCTCCTGTGCTTCGGCGCTCGCGAAGGCAAGCAGCGCGACGCCACCGGCAGCCACCCTCTTCCACAAATCACGACCGCTGAACGACAGGCGCGCAGTGAAATGTCTCGCCACGGAGCTGGACTTCATCGTTTCTTCCCCCGAATCTTTCGTCTTCTTGCGTGCGCTGCACACGTTCCGTGACACAGTGGCACGTTCTTAGGTCCGGACCGTCCGCTTCCGGACAATCATCCATTATGCGCGAATCTCGACTGTGGGCTAACCCAAAACGCCGCTTGGCCGTTCGTCCTTCTTGCGCGCGTTATGTCAAGGTGAAATTGCGACTACTTTGCTGCAGATGCGATGTGCGGCTTTGCCGTCTGGGAGGCGAGCGCTGTAACCGCCACATTAGCACGACGCTCATGCTGGTGGAGAGTATCCACGTAGCGCTGCGCGAGCACTCGATAGACGCGCGGTGCACCGCTTTCCTTGCTCAGGATTGCGTAGCTGTGCGTGAGCCGTGCTTCCGCCTCGGAGTAGCGGCCCAGTCCCGTGAGCGCTGCGCCCTCGGCGCTCTCCGCGATCGCGGTACGCCAGTGATCGGCTGAGAACGCGGCCGTATCGATGGCTTTCGCGCTCTGTGACAGTTCGAGCGCCTCAGGGTATTGACCCTGGGCGACCCTCAGGAGCGCGATCGTGATGAGGCTCGAGGCAATATCCGGCTGCTTGTCATCGAACAGTCGGCGTCGCATCGCGAGCGCCTCGTTGAGAGCGCGATCGGCCTCTTCGTACTGGCCCGTCAGAGTCAACCAGAACCCGACGATATTCTCCATGCGCGCAATCTCGGGATTGTCCGCCGGGTACACCTTGCGGAAGATCGCGAGCACCTCGCGCATGTTCGTGAGCGCCTCGTCGGTTTCTCCGCGGTCGTACTGCAGCAAGGCGAGGTTGGCCAGCGTGCGACCGACATCGGGGTGCGTCTCGCTGAGCAGCTCGCGACGCATCTCGAGCGATTGCCGATAGAGTGCCTCGGCACCGGCAAGGTCGCCCCTGTCCTGCATCGTCATCGCCACGTTTTCCAGGCCGTTGGCGATCTCCGGGTGTTTGTCGCCCAGCAAGCGACGGTTCATCGCGAGCGACTCGCGGTAGAACTTCTCGGCGTTGTCCAGGTCACCGCTTTCGTACAGCAGCAGCCCCATGTCGTTGAGAACCTCGGCCAGGTCGGGGTGCGGCTCGTTGCCACGAAGGGCGCGCTGCATGTCCACCGCACGGCGCATGAGCGGAATCGCGGCCCTGAGATCACCGCCGTCGGCGACCGCTCGAGCGAGGTCCTTCAGGGTACGTGCGACGGCCGGATTCGGACCCTTGTAGAGCACCTGTTGCAGCGCAAGGGCCCTGCGCAGCGTCTGTTCGGCCTGAGCATGGGCTTCCTTCTGCGCCTGCAACGTGCCGAGCCCGTAGAGCGTATCCGCGAGTGCGACCTGACTCTCGCGATCATGTGGACGGGCCGACTCGATGCGGATCGCCTCCTGGTAAGACTTCTCGGCGCTGGCGAACTCGGCCTGCAGCGTCAAGAGATCACCCTCGTGGCGCAGTGAAGCGGACAGTTCCAGGGGATCGAGGCCCTGCAAATGGCGACGCGTTGCGACCGACCGATCAAGCAGGGGTCGCGCCTGCTTGAAGAGTCCCAGTCCCATGTAGACGCTACCAAGGGTATCCATCAGGGTCGCCTGGATCGCCGGCTCCCTCGCGAGCTCGTGATCGATGCGCGCTGCGCCCTTGTCCAGCATCTCGCGCGCCGTCACCTTGTTGCCGCGCGCCTCGCTGGGATCAGAGATCTTGAACAAGTCGATGAGGAAGCGAGTCGTCTCCTGGGCGGTGCGGGTCTCGGCCACAGCTCGCACGGTTTCGCGCTGGGCTGCGGCGCGTTGCATGAGCGCATACGCCGCAAGGCCGCTGGTCAGCACCATCCCGGCGATCGACCCAGAAGCGATCGCGAACAGCTGACGTTGCCGGCGATGCTGCTCGCGCTGCCGCAGGGAATCAAACCCGACTCCCAAGATTCCCGCGATCAGTTTGAGCTTCGCGTTGGTGCGGCCATCCTTGCCAGGTCGTGCATCGGCGGCAATGGGCTCCGTACGAACCGTGCTGAGTTCACCGTCCGCGCCGAGGCGATAGCGCAGCGCCTTCGGAAAGCACTCCTCCTCCGCCTGCGACGGTGTGTCGGAGGCGTTCGGCTCACCGCCGACGATGAAGCAGAAGATGCGATCCTCACGGCCGAGGCGCTTGAATGCGAGAATCTCCTCGTTCACCCACTTCGAGCGCGCAGCGCTCGGCGAGCAGATGACGATCTGGCAAGTGGACTTGCTCAGCGCCTCGCTGATGGAGGCGCCCAGATCGGTGGAGCTAGCGAGCTCCTCGCGATCTCTGAAGATGGGAGAGAGTCGCTTGGGTATCTGTCCGCGCGTGGTGACGTTGCCGACCAGCTGTTGGGGCGGCCGGTAGGTCTCGAGCGCATTGTGCAACCACGCGGCCCAGCGCGCGTCTCGGTGGCTGTAGCTGAGGAAGGCCCAGTACTTGGGGGTGTGCAACCCAGTGATCCCCGTCGGCGACTTCCTGCCTGCCGTGTCATCGGTATCTGCGGCGTGCGAACGCGACAGAGTGTAACGCAACACCTTCCGAACGAAGAGACCAATTTCGGCCAGAGCAAGTGGCTCTCTGAGGCGTTGTCCCGTACCGTCTCTACGCGGGACAATGCACGGCGACCGGGGTAGGCTGAGCTCGCCGCCAACGTTAAGTTCCTCTGACAAGAACATCATCTCAGGACTGCGAGATTCCATAAACGCGCGTCGCGTTGCCTGCTGCAACGCATGATCTACCCGTGAACGACTCGTCCATTTCACCGCAAGCACGAGACGCTCGGAGGCGCCGCGCGGAGGACACTGGCGCTGGCTCCCGCGCCCCCTTGGCACCGCTCCACTCCGTCAATGCCGCAGTCCATGCGCTCGCGGCATTGCTGATCCAAGGCAGGGGTCGCTATGCACGCACGTTCGAAAACGTCGTCCTGGCGTTGATCATCTTCAGCGTCGCATCCATCGGGATTGACTCGATTGCGGGCCTGCCCCTCTGGGCGACGCGCGCGCTGGCGATCGCCGAAGTGGTGATCGTGGCGGTGTTTTCCTTCGAGTACCTGCTGCGGATTATTGCCGCGCCAAGGAAGCTCGCCTTCATCTTCAGCTTCGAGGGCATCGTGGACCTGCTCGCGATAGCGCCCTTTTTCGTGGCGCGCGTCGATACGCGGTGGGTGCGGGCGCTGCGGCTGCTGCGGCTGCTGCGGCTGCTGAAGCTGCAGACGCACATGCTCGAGACCACTGTCGCCGAACGCACCGCCGAGCTGGCTGCCAAAAACGCCCTGCTCGAGGAGGCGCAGGCGCAGATCAAAGCCGAACTGAGCGTCGCGCGGGAGCTGCAGATCGCGATCCTGCCGGCGACCTTCCCCGCCAGGCCGGGCTGCGACAGTGCGGCTCGTATGATTCCCGCCACCACGATGGGAGGGGACTTCTATGATTTCATCGAGTTACAGAACGGGCAGGTCGGCCTGGTAATGGCCGATGTCTCTGGGAAGGGCGTGCCGGCGGCCTTTTTCATGGCCGTAGCGCGCACCACGCTACGCGAGCTGGCCTCCCACTACAGCGACCCCGGCACCTGTCTCGCGCGGGCTAACGAGCTGTTGTTCCGACAGAATCCGATGGATCTGTTCGTCACCGTGTTCTACTGCATCCTCGACCCGACAAGTGGAGTGGTGCGCTACGCTAACGGTGGTCACAATCCCCCACTCCTGCGCCGCCCGGACGGGTCGGTCGAGGCGCTCAATGGGGCCGGCGGACTCGTCCTCGGCGCCATGCCCGGTGTCGAGTATCCCGAGCATTCAGTGCGGCTGTTGGCCGGGGATCGCTTGGTAATGTATACGGACGGTGTGACAGAGGCCTTCAACACGTCCGATGAGGCCTACGGCACGGAGCGGCTGGTCGCCGAAATCCGGGCGCACGGTGATGGAGCCGCGTCCGACCTCGTCGAGCGCATCTGCCGCAGCGTCGCAACGTTCGCGGGAGCAGCCCCGCAGTCGGACGACATCACGCTCATCGTCCTCACCTGGAAGCGCGTCGAGGCGGCCACGCTCCCATGAACGTCCGCCTCGAAACGGTCGGTCAGACCACTTTGGTGATTCCGGAAGGCCGACTGGATTTCGGCAGCGCGGCGCTTTTCGAGAAACAGCTCGAGCAGGCCTTTGTCCGCAAGCCGACCGGACCGGCCGCCGTGATTATCGACTGTGCGGGGCTTGAGTACGTCTCGAGCGCGGGGCTCCGCGCCTTCCTGCTAGCAGCCCGCACGGCGCAGCGCGCGGGATGCCAGTTCGCGCTCTGCGGGCTGCAGCCCTCCGTACGCGATGTGTTCGAGTTGAGCGGCTTCAGCCGCATCATCACCATCTACGCCGACCGGGCCGCGGCCCTCGCGCACGCGCCGACCGCGCAGCCGTGATCGAGCGCCGGGCGACGGTACCCGGCGATGCCGCGCAGCTGTCCGCCCTTACCGAGTTCCTGCGCGATTTCTGGTCGTCCGCGGATCTCGCGCCTGCTCAGTTCACGAGCTTCGAACTCGCACTCGAGGAAGTCTTCACGAACATCGTCATGCACGGCAGCCAGCCTGGCCGAGTGCCGCAGGTGGAGGTGTCACTTGTCCTCGCCGGGGATGGCCTCACCATGACGGTCGAGGACGATGGCCCGCAGTTCGATCCCCTGTCGCTTCCGCCACCGGACATCACGGCGGGCCTTGAGGACCGACCGGTTGGCGGATTGGGGGTATTCCTGATCCGGCAGATCATGGATGCGGTGAGCTACCAGCGCATCGGCACACGCAACCAGCTGCGCATCACCAAACATGTGACTCGCTGAGGGAGTTTTCCGAGCGACGGCGGCGCGACGCTCAGCGGTCCCGCGCCCGGCAGTGCCCTGGGGGCCGTGCAACAGGCCAGGAATTCGCGTAGCGTTGCGCATCAGGGGGCTGTCCGCCGATTGCGCGGAAGTGTTTGACGAGGGCTGCCAAAGAACAGCCAGCGCGAAGAACTATTCGAACTCCAATGCCGTCAAGGATCGCATCCATCGCAGCGCGCACGTACCAACCTTTTGCCTGCTGAACGGTACTTGTGAAAGAGCAGGATGACGCAAGTCTGGTGCGATGCTGTCTGCAGGGGGACCGAAGTGCCTTCGAAGAGCTCGTGCTGCGCTACCAGAAGCCGGTTTTTAACGCGGCGCTGCGCATGCTGCACGAGCCGGCCGACGCGATGGATGTAGCCCAGACCACGTTTCTGAAGGCCTATGAGCACCTTGCAGAGTATGACTCGAGCCACAAGTTCTACAGCTGGATCTATCGCATTGCCGTCAATGAATCTCTCAATGCGCTCAGCTCAAGAAAATCCTTCGCGGCGATCGATCCCGAGGAACCGGACGAGGCGCCCGGCCCGGACCGGCAGGTCCAGGGCGAGCAGACCCAGCAGGCGCTCGCGGAGGCGCTGATGCATATCACGCCCGAGCTGCGCACCGTGATCATCTTCAGGCACTTCATCCACCTGAGCTACGAGGATATGGCCGATATCCTCTTGATTCCAGCCAAGACAGTGAAATCCCGGCTCTACAGTGCCCGTCAGCTGCTGCGGGACGAGTTACTGCGCTGTGGGGTGGTGTGACATGGGAAGTAGAGAGCACCTAGCGCTCATTCACGCAGAGATCGACGGAGAGCTCGATGCAGCGCAGCGCAGCGAGCTCGCGCGCCGATTACTTGCGGATCCGGAGCTGCGGGGCGAGCGTGATGACCTCCGACGGGTCTGCGCGCAGCTCGATGCGATGAAGGAGGTAGACCCGCCCCCACAGCTGCGCGCGAACATTCTCGAGGCCCTGCCCAGAGCGGCTGTGCCGTTCAGGCGCTCTCGATCGGTGCCCTGGCGCTACGCTGCGCTCGCGGCCGGTGTGATGGGTGCTGCGATCCTTGTGTACGAGACCGTGAACGGTCCAGGACCGGCGAGCGTCGAGGTGGCCGGCACCATGGCCGCCCGGCGCATGCAGACTCTCGATACGATCGCGCTACGTGGGAGCCCGGTCGCCGGCCGCGTGAGCCTGTATCGCGACGGGAACGGACTGGAGCTGGCCCTGGAGCTGACTTCGGGCACACCCGTGGACGTGGTCGTGACGAGTAACGGCCAGACGCTCACGGTCAATGGGCTCGGCACTTCGTCTGAAACGAGGAAAGTCGCCCTGCCCGAAGCGGCCACGGGCGGCAAGGTGGACCTGACCTTCCTGATGTCCGGCCGTGAGGTCGCTCGAGCGACTCTGATGGCGCCCGGAGATCACTGAGGCGAACGATATTTGGATTGCGGACCAACTTTTTGCTGAGTCCGTGGTAGTTGTAGACAGAACGCCATCTGTGTTTGTACCTATCTAGGGGAGATTTCTATGTCCAGTAAGACAGTGTGGGTTGCCAGCGGACTCGTCCTGGCGGTCTCTGCGGTTGCCTATCTGAGCTACCACGACAGTTCTGCCGGCAAAGATGCCGCGGGAACCATCATGGAAGCCAAGCGCGCCCAGGTGGACGCCACGGGCGGATCTGGCACCTCTCAGACAGGCACCTCGAACACGGGCGACGTGAGTGGGTCCGGCGCGTCGGATCGTGGCGACGTTGCAAGCGGCGGTGATGCCAACGGCGCGGGTGATGCCAGCCACCGCAAGGGCGATGAGAACGGTGATGCCAGCCACCGCAAGGGCGATGAGAACGGTGATGCCAGCCATCGCAAGGGCGATGAGAACGGTGATGCCAGCCACCGCAAGGGCGATGAGAACGGTGATGCCAGCCATCGCAAGGGCGATGAGAACGGTGATGCCAGCCACCGCAAGGGCGATGAGAACGGCGATGCCAGCCACCGCAAGGGCGATGAGAACGGTGATGCCAGCCACCGCAAGGGCGATGAGAACGGTGATGCCAGCCACCGCAAGGGCGATGAGAACGGCGATGCCAGCCACCGCAAGGGCGATGAGAACGGCGATGCCAGCCACCGCAAGGGCGATGAGAACGGCGATGCGGCCCATCACCTCGGTGATAATGCGGTTGCCCAGTAAGACCTTGAGCAGTTTGACTCCGCAGCTCGAGCGCACACCGATTTGGTGAAAATGAAAGCGTAAGCGGCTGTTGAGGCGATCAGGCGGCAAGCGAACAGCCCGACCCCGGTGTCGGGCTTGCTCGTTTGTCACTTCATAACAAGAAAGACGAACATCAAGAAGCCAAACATCAGGGTCCAGTGGCCGCCGCTCGCGGTCATCGCGACACTGGTTTTCGCGTCCAGTGCTGCACTCGCGGCGGACCGCGAGTTCCTCGAGACGGACGCACAGCTAGGGATCGTCTATTACGAACCGGGCGAGTCCGACCTGCTTCCGCACATCACGCAGAGCTTCCTCGCCGGCCTCGCCAACCACAAGCGGGTATGGGGCTATGTGCCGAACGACGGCCTCACGGTCTATCTGAGGGACTGGCAGGACGGCGGCAATGCAGAGACGCTCTGGGTGCCAAAGAATTTAATCGGTGTCGACGTCGCCCCCACATACTACCCCTACGAAACTATCTCTTCCGCGGATCGGTTCGAAGAGATGGCGGTGCACGAGCTTACGCATCTCGCGATCACGGATCGCGCGAGCCCGGAGGATTACCGCTGGCGGCACTTCTTCCATGGCAAGGTGGAGGTAGACTCAAGTCACCCCGAGACGCTGCTCTACTACTACCTCACGGTACCGCGCGGCACGATGCCGCGCTGGTACAGCGAGGGGGCCGCCGTCTTCATGGAGACGTGGATGATGGGCGGCGTCGGCCGCGCCCAGGGCGGCTACGATGAGATGGTGTTCCGGGCGATGGTGCAGGATGGCGCAAAGTTCTATGACCCGCTGGGACTCGTGTCCAAGGGCGACGCGATCGACTTCCAGACCGCTGCGAACGATTATCTGTACGGCACGCGCTTCATGGACTACCTCGCCTTCACCTATGGCCCGGACCGGCTGCTCGCGTGGTGGCGGCGCGATGCCGGCAGTCGGCGTTATTACGCCGATCAGTTCCAACAGGTATTCGGCCTGTCGCTCAATGAATCGTGGCGCCGCTGGGTCGAGTTCGAGCACGCGTATCAGCGCAAGAATCTGCAGTCGGTGCACGGACATCCACTCACCGAGTCCCATGATCTCACCCACAGGGATCTCGGCGCGGTCTCACGCATCTATCCGTCAAAGGACGGCTCCAAGTTGTACATGGCGGTGAGATACCCGGGGCAGGTCGCGCACCTCGTGGCGCTCTCGCGCCGCGATGGCAGCGTCACAACGCTCGCGGAGATCAAGGGCTCCAAAGGCTACACCGTGACCTCACTCGCCTACGACCCGCAGACGGAAACCTTGTTCTTCACCACCAACAACTCCGCCTCCTATCGCAACCTCGAAGCGCTCGACCTACGTACGGGCAAGAGGCGCATGCTGTTCCCGGCCGCGCGCATCGGTGACATCGTCTTCAACCCGGTCGATCGCTCGCTTTGGGGGCTGAGATTCGCCAACGGAGGACGCAACGTGCTGGTGCGACTCCCGTTCCCGTATGACGAGTGGCATCGGCTCTACACGTTCGCGCCGGATGAGCAGGCCTTCGATCTCGACCTGTCGCCCGACGCTACGCTCGCGTCCGTCTCCGTCTCGGGTCATGGTCCGCGCATCGGTGCACCGCACGTGACGCAGGTGCGCGTCATACGCACGGACGCTCTGGTTCACGGCGATGCGACACCGCTGCACACCTTAACGATGGGATCAGCAGTACCGGAAGGGTTCGTGTTCTCGCCGGACGGCCGCTATCTTTACGGCAGTAGCTACTACACCGGTGTGTCGAACATCTACCGCTACGAGCTCGCGACCGAAAAGCTCGATGCGGTCAGCAATGCCGCGCTCGGCTTCTTTCACCCGCTGCCACTCGGTGACTCCCGGCTCATCGTGCTGCGCTACAGCGCCAAAGGCTTCGTGCCGACGCAGATCGAGGCGCAGCCGACCGAGGACCTGAGTTCGGTCACTTTCCTGGGCGAGCAGGTGGCGGAGAAGTACCCCGAGGTGCAGAAGTGGGTCGAGCAGGTGCCGTCCACCATCCCGTACGAGTCCCACATCGTGCGCCAGGGACCCTATCGGCCGCTGAACCAGCTGAGCTTCGATTCGCTCATTCCGATGGTCCAGGGCTACCTGAATTCGGTTGCGATCGGCGCCAATGCGCGCTTCAGCGATCCGACCGGATTCGACTGGGCCAAAGTGGATGCCAGCTACAGCCCCGACGACAGCGTGCCGTCCAAGCAGCGACTGCACGTCATGATCACCGCCCACATCCCCGAATGGACCGCGGGAGCGGAGTGGAACCGCGCCGACTTCTACGACCTGTTCGGCCCGACCAAGCGCAGTCTGCCGGGTTACAACGGCTACCTGAGCTACGACCATTTCCTGACATTCGATCCGCCGCAGACCCTGGACTTCGCCGCCAAAGCGGCCTTCTACGGCGACCTCGTCACCCTGCCCGGTTTCCAGAACGTGCTGTCCCCCTACAGCAACCTCGCGACCTTCGAGGCGCGCATCACCTCGGTCGACACCCGCCGGTCGCCCGGCGCGGTGGACGCCGAGACCGGAACCACCTGGTCGCTGAGGGCGCACGCCTATGCCGCACCCGGCGAATTCGTGCCGCGTATCACCGGCACCTTCGACGTGGGGTTCCCGCTGCCGCTGAACCATTCCTCGATCTGGCTGCGCACCGCTGCGAGCGTGTCCTCGGGGGCGCGCGAAGATCCGCTCGCCAACGCCTACCTCGGCGGTTTCGGCAACAACTACGTCGACAGTGGCGCCAACGGCAGCGTGCAGCGCTATCGCGACCCCCTCAGCATGCCGGGATTCGACTTGGACGCCCTGTCGGGTAAATCGGTGGCCAAGGCGATGCTCGAGTGGTGCCTGCCCCCGGTACGCTTTGAGGCCGTCGGCTCGCCTGGCTTCTATCTGAGCTGGGCGCGGCCGGAGCTGTTTGCGACCGCGCTCGAGACCGATTTCAACAATGCAACCTTCCGGCAGCAGGCGTACAACGTGGGCGGGCAGCTCGATTTGCAGCTGCACGTGATGCACCGCTGGCCGATGATGCTGTCCGTCGGCCTGGCACGCGGCTTCGAGGGCGGCGGCTTCGGCCGCACTGAGTTCATGCTGTCGCTGCAGGTGCTGTAACAAGACTGGCGCGGGGGGGCCGGCCGTGAGTTCCGAAGTGCTGACGCGCGCACCGCTCGCCCTGTTGCCCGTGGTGTTGTTTCTGATCGGGCTCGTGCAGCTCGACGGCTACAAGCTGGTGCGAATGCGGATGATGCTGGGCCTGATAGCCACCGGTGCCGTCGCCGCCGCCATCAGTTATCTCATCAACAATACGGCCTACAACCACTTCACCGGCGACTTCACAGCCTACTCGCGTTTCATATCGCCCTGGATCGAGGAAGCGCTCAAGGCGGCGCTGCTGGTGTTCCTGATCCGTACTCGCCGGGTAGGGCTGCCGGTGGACGCCGCCATCGCCGGCTTCGCCATCGGCACCGGCTTCGCGCTGGTCGAGAACCTCTACTACCTGCTCTCACGCTCTCACGCCCCGCTGCCAGTGGCTGTCATCCGGGGCTTCGGCACCGCGATCATGCATGGCGGCACCGCGGCGGTCCTCGCCATGATCTCAAACACGCTCTACGAGCGACGGCCGAGCGGCGGCCTGCACCTGCTGCTGCCCGGCTTCTTTGCAGCAGTCGCGCTGCACACCGGCTACAACTATCTGCTGGTGCGCCCTGCGCTCGCGACCCTCGCGACGCTTCTCGTGCTGCCCTTCGTAATCTACCTGGTCTTCAGTCACAGCGAGCAGATTCTGCGCACCTGGATCGAAGTAGATCTGCAATCGGACGTGGAGCTCCTACAGGCCATCAACGCAGGGCAATTCCTCGGCAGCAAGTCCGGGCGTTACCTGCAGGCACTGCGCGATCGCTTCCGGGGCGAGCAACTGGCGGACATGTTGTGCTATCTGCGGGTGCATGGGGAGCTCGCGGTACGCGCGAAGGGCGTCCTGCTGATGCGCGAGAGCGGTCTGGAGGAGCCTCCCATTGACGATGAGACGCGCGCTCGGCTCGCAGAGCTCGCGCAGCTCGAGCGTGCGATCGGCAAATCCGGCGTACTCGCGGTGCGGCCTTTGATGATGGCGACCGGCAAGGAGATCTGGCAGCTCACCCTGCTCAGGGAGTAGGGAGCACTCGACCTCGGCGAAGGAGCGCCGAGTTAACCCGCTGATCGGCCGGGAATCCTCAGACGTGGCACTAAAGTCTGATTGCGCCGCGCGTGTCCCCCTCCCTAACTTCCAAAGCCTGGGCCGATGCCGCTAGGCAGCGACCCCACCACGTCTGAGGGAGAGACATGGAGCACGCGAAGTCGATCGGCACGTACAACATCCTCTTCATCCTTACCGACCAGGAACGCTACTTTCGGCCCGGTGAATTGCCCTCAGACTACCGACTGCCGGCGCACGAGCGCCTCGCGAGCAAGGGCATCGTATTCGAAAACCACCGGATCAACTCGTGCGTGTGCACCTCCTCGCGTTCGGTGCTTTATACCGGACGGCACATCCAGCACACGAAGATGTTCGACAACACGAATTTTCCTTGGATCAGCAGCATGTCGACCGAGATCCCGACGATCGGCGACTTGTTGCGCGAGGTCGGCTACTACACGGCCTACAAAGGCAAATGGCATCTGACCAAAGAATTCGAGACGGTGAACGAGCTGGGCTCGCCGACCCGAATCTTCACCCAGGAGATGGAGGCTTACGGGTTCTCGGACTATTTCGGTGTCGGCGACATCATCGCCCATGAGCGCGGCGGCTACTTGCATGACGGTGTGATCTCGGCGATGGCGGTCAACTGGCTGCGTGGAAGAGGCGCGCAGCTCGCTGCAGCGGGCAAGCCCTGGTTCCTGGCCGTCAACCTGGTCAATCCACACGACATCATGTTCCTCAATACCGATCGCCCCAACGAGCCCGTGCAGGCGCACAACATTCTCGGCCACATCGCGCCCGAACCAGACACGCCGCTGTATGCGAAGCAGTGGACCTTCGATCTGCCAGCTACCTACGGGGATAGACTCGGTGCCCCAGGACGGCCGGCCGCCCACGCGGACTACCTGAAATCGCACGATGCGTTGGTCGGCAACATCGCTGATCAGGACTGGCGCTGGCGCCGACGACACAACTGCTATTTGAATTGCATTCGTGACGCCGACCGCAATATCACGCCACTGCTCGATGAGCTCGAGTCGCTGCAGCTCGCCTCGAAAACCATCATTGTGATGACGGCGGACCACGGGGACCTCGATGGGGCGCACAGCCTGCACGCGAAGGGCGCGACCTCTTACCGGGAGCAGAACCACGTCCCGCTGATCGTCGTGCATCCAGAGCGCGCCGGCGGGAAGCGCTGTAAGGCCGTCACGTCGCACCTCGATCTCGCACCGACGCTGGTCGGCCTCACGCATGCCGCTCCTGAGCGGAAAGCGGCTGTTACCAAAGAGTTGCCCGGAAAGGATTTCTCCTCATTACTCGCATCTCCCGAGAAGTCCGGCCACGCAGCGATCCGCGACGGGGCGCTCTTCTGCTACAACATGTTCGCCTATCTCGACGGGGACTTCCTCGAAAAGGTGGTCGCTATGCTGCAGCAGCCCGATGGGAAAGCACGGCTCCAGCAAGCCGCTAAGTCGGGTGCGATGCCACCGGACATGAGAAAACGCGGCGCCATACGCAGCGTGTTCGACGGCCGCTATCAGCTCGCGCGGTACTTCTCGCCGAAGCAGCACAATCGGCCGGCATCGCTCGATCAGCTGTTCGAGTTGAACGACGTCGAGGTCTTCGACCTCGAACAGGATCCTCTGGAGCGCAATAACCTTGCCTTAGACCGTGCCAAGAACCGAGACCTTCTCGAGACGCTCAATGCGAAGCTCAATGCGCTGATCGACGCGGAGGTGGGCGAGGATGTCGGACAGATGCTGCCGGGAGGTGTGGACGCCGGGTGGGTTGCGACGCCAGCGGTATACGACTTGTGAGCATGAGACGCGCCATGCGCCCCTTTGAGTTCGCCTCTTTGGTGTGACTTGTTGTTCAGCGCGCCCCGCGGGATCGGTTTCGCTGCTGTGGCCAACGTGTTGGCTTGCGTCCTGGCGCTCGCGCTGGCCGGCTGTGGCGGGCAGAAGCCGACGGCCCATGAAGCCATAAAGCGTTACAGCCAGGAGCTTCGTGAGGCGGTCTCGACCCAGGTTCCTGACGGTGAACGCAGAGCTCAGATGCTTACGATTGTGGATCAAATGGAAGCGCTTCATCTGCGCTTCAGTCAGGACACTGCGGCTTTCGTCGCGCGCTATCGCAAGCTGAGCGCCGACTACGATGCGCCGCGGCCCGCGTTCGATCAGCTGTTCGCGGACTTCAGCGCGAAGCGCATCAAAGCGCGCAGGGAGGCCCTCGACTTGCACTTCCGCATGGCATCACTTGCGAGCGCCGCTGAGTGGGATGCCATTGGAAAGGCCGAAATGGAGCTGTACGAAGAGGCCGGCGCGGCTCGCCCTGCCGAGGAGAGCACGAAATGAAAGCCTCCTGCCGAGAACGCGGCCAGCTGCTGATCTTGTTGGCGCTGTGGCTGTTCTTCGGTGGAGGCGCCTCCAGCGCGCTGGTCGTTTATGATCGTCCGGCCTCGGAGACCGAGAAAGCGATCAAGCGCGTCATTCCGGACGAGCACCGCAGGGATGTGATCCTGACCGATATCGGCCAATGGGAAGCTCGCCAAAAGGAACGCGACGGGGTGGTGAGCGAGAATCGCGAGAAACTCTTCAAAATTTTGCGGCGTAGGGACGCACGGCTCTCCGACGCGGAGCCGATCGTGATGAAGCTGGACGAGACATTCCGTGATATGGACCAGAGCTTTCTCAATTTGCGCTTCCGTGTGAAAGAGCAGGTCACCAGTGGGGAGTGGGCCGAGATCGTGCCGCGGCCCAAGCCTTAGCGCATTCGCTGCGTGAGATTTACCGTGAAGGAGGCTTCCTTGCGCTATTCCGTTGTCGCTACTCTGATGATCGTCATGGGCATCTCAGGTCCGGTCCATGCCCAGCAACCCGGCCCGGTCGCTCCGGTGGGAGCACGCGACAACGAAGCCTCGGAGTCCTTCTTTCCGCTGTGGAAATCGCTCCTCGAAGGCAAGAAGTTCCTGCCGCCCTATGGGGTGAACCTCGTGTTCTTCGATCTTTCCGGCGAATGGGAAGTCAAGAACTTCTCCGCGGCGGTCGGCGACAACCAGATCGCCTCGGTGAGCGGCAAGGCGAACGTGCACCCATTTACCTACGGAGCCCGTGGCGATGTGTGGGTGCTCCCGTTTTTCAACGTGTTCGCGACGGTCGGCGGGGTCAAGCTCAACGTCCAGGTGACCGGCGAGGATCTACCGCTCGGAATCGGCGGCGGCCTCCCGCCAGAGGTGATTCGCGGGGACGTCAACTTCGATCTTGACTTCACGGGTTACTATGGCGGCGGAGGCTTCGTGCTCAGCTACGCATGGAAGAGCTACTTCACGTCGTTTGACTACTCGGCGGTGTGGACCCATCTGCAGTCGGCACAGTCCGGAGTCGAAGGAAACGAGCTACGGACCGACACGGCCTCGTTCCGCATCGGCTACCAAGGCGGCGTCGTCCAGCCTTATATCGGCGCACGTTGGGTCAAGAAGATCGATCATTTCGAGGGGACCGTGGCCGGACCCGGCGATCAGCCGCTGACGTTCGCAGTGGACCTGAAGGCGCCCGTGTGGAACTACCAGGTCGGCATTCATTCCCTGATTGCTGGTCACTGGGAGCTTCTCGTGGAAGCCGGCTTCGGTCAGAGAACGCACGGCCTCGCGAATCTCGGCTATCGCTTCTAGTCACTTTGGAAGCGTTGCCCGCTCGCCTGAATCGCTCGCCTGGGCCTTGCGCCAGGCGGCGGGCGGCATTCCCACCATGCGCTTGAAGGCGCGCGCGAATGCGGCCTCGGACTCGTAGCCGACCTCCAGCGCAATCCCTGCAACCACACGGCTCGATTCACGCAATAGCTTCGCGCCAAGCTGAATGCGCCAGCTCGCAAGATACTGCATGGGCGCTTGGCCGAGATACTGCACGAAGCGCTCGTGCAGGGCCGAGCGCGACAGGCCGACCTCGCGCGCGAGATCATCGACACTCCACGGGTAATCCGGCCGCTCGTGCATCAATCCGAGCGCTTTGCCCACGTGGCGCTCGCGCAATCCGGCGAGCCAGCCCACCGAGTCCTCGGGCAAGCTGTCGAGGTAACGTCGCGCGGCATCGACGAACATCATCTCCGATAAGCGCTCGAGCACCGCATCCGACCCCGGTCGCGGCTCGTTGCTCTCAGCCACGGCCTGATCGATTGCGTGAGCCACCCAGCCGCCGGCACGCGAGGCAGGCAGATGCAGAATGCGCGGGAGCGCTGCGATCAGGGGATTGAACGGGCGCAAGTCGCAACCGAGAAATCCACAGACCGCGATCGCATCGGCGTTCTCGATCGGCATGGGACCCGCATCCACCACCCCTTCTCGAAAGGAGATCGGCAGTAGCCGGCGGTCTGCACCCTGAGCGCGCAGCTCCTCGGGGTTGCGGTAGTCGGATTTGGCTCCGGGAGCGCTGGAGATCACATGGGAGTCGCCCTGTGGAAAGAGCACGACATCTCCCGCCTGCAAGCGCACCGGTGGCAGTCCCTCCACCGCGGCCCACCCGTCTCCCTTTGCGATCATGTGGTATTCCATCACGTGATCGCACCCCGGCATCACCAGATGCGCAATCTCCTTGGCAGCCAACGCGCCCGCAGACCAGTGGCCGCGGAAACTCACGTAGTAGAACGCGGCGCCACGCAAACGTACGCTGCGCAACAGGTCTGAGAGGGTATCTCGACTCATTGATCTTTTGATCGGCAGACTCGCGGTCAAGAAGCGCGGACGCACGATCAAGTCGTCGCTCGATCTTGGATGCTCGAGCAAGTCTGCAGGAGCGGCGGTGAAGCGTCAATCAAGCGCACACCCAACAATCTCGCTCGCAGTGGCCTCACCAGAGCTTAATCGAGGAGACTTACATGAATGTACCGAATGCGGGCCAGCGCTTGGCCGGTAATTCCTTCGTCGATTTCGAGGCGATCAAGCAACGCCAGCAGGCAACCTGGGCGAGCGGCGATTTCGCCATCATCGGCACCACTTTGCAGATCGTGGGCGAGTTGCTCGCCGAGGCTGCCGACGTGAGATCCGGAGAACGCGTGCTCGATGTGGCGGCAGGTAACGGCAACGCCTCGCTCGCGGCGGCTCGCCGCTTTGCCGAGGTGACCTCCACCGACTACGTGCCGCATCTGTTGGAGAAGGGCGCCGCGCGGGCCAGAGCCGAAGGCTTGCACATCTCATTCGAAGTCGCGGACGCCGAGAGCCTGCCCTTCGCGGACGGGGCATTTGATGTTGCACTGTCCACGTTCGGCGTGATGTTCACTCCGGAGCATCACCGGGCCGCACAGGAACTGCTGCGCGTAGTGCGCAGCGGCGGGCGGATAGGATTGGCGAACTGGACGCCCGAGGGTTTCCTCGGCGAGCTGTTCCGTGTCGTGGCTCGTTTCGTGCCGCCGCCCCCGGGCACACCCTCGCCGATGCTGTGGGGCTCCGAGCCCCATATCGTGAAGCTGTTCGGTCCCTACGCCGCGGACCTGCGCTGTGTGCGGCGTCACTTCAATTTCCGTTACCGCTCTGCTGCACACTGGATCGAAGTGTTTCGCACGTTCTATGGGCCGACACATAAGGCCTTCGGGGCACTGGATGCGGCGCGGCAATCGCAATTGACTCAGGCGATCTCCGATCTGCTCGAGCTGCGCAACATTGCCGGGCAGGAGTCGCTGGTCGTGCCCGGAGAGTACCTCGAGATCATCATCAGGAAGGCTTGAGGTACCGCAACATGACGCTCAAGGATTATCGGGAGCTCGAGATCTCGGGGGCGACGCCCCGCGCTCGAGAAGCCTTCGAACGCGCGCTGGAGTCACACTTGAGCTGGCGCAGCGGTGCCGAAGTGCATCTCGAGAAGGCACTCCTCGAAGCGCCCGCGTTCACAATGGCCCACGTCCTTAAGGCTTACTTCAGTCTGTGCAACCGCGATCCGATGCGTGTCCGCGCGGCGCGTACGGCGCACGCGATGGCCGCGCGCCTTCCGGCGACCCCGCGCGAGCAGCTACACGTAGCGGCCATGGGAGCCGCGCTTGGCGATGACTTCGAGTCTCTGAAGTCGATCCTGCAGCGCCTGCTCGATGAGCATCCGCACGATCTCTTGGCGCTACAGGTTGGCCACGCGCTCGACTACCTGACCGGCGATATTGATTCGATGGGTGAGCGCATGGCCGCCGCATTGCCGATGTGGTCGAAAGAGATGTCCGGCTACCACGCGGTCCTCGCGATGCAGGCGTTCAGCCTCGTGGAGTGTGCGCAGTATGAGTCGGCCGCCGATCACGCATTAAGCGCGCTGGAGATCGAACCTGCGGACGCCCGCGCCCACCATGCGGCGACACATGTCTACGAAATGACGGGGAATCCTGCCGGTGGAGTCCGCTGGATGCGAGAACGTCGGCCTTTCTGGGCTCGCGACACCGTTGCGGCTACGCACTGCTGGTGGCATACGGCGATCTTTCAGCTCGCGCTGGGACAGGTCCAAGCGGCACTCAGGCTCTACGATCAGTACGTGCGCGCGAGCCGCTCACGCGAGATTGCAGACCTGATCGATGCCGCGGCACTCTTGTGGCGCATCCAGCTGGCGGGTGCCGACCCGGGCAGGCGCTGGAGCGAGCTTGCTCCAGTCTGGGCGGAGCATATCGCGGATGGTTACTGCAGCTTCAGCGATGTGCACGCGATGCTGACCCTCGTCGGTGCGGAAGACTGGAAAGGAGTCGATCGCCTCGAAAGGCATCTGCTGCAGAGTTGCACTCGCCGCACGCGCTACGGGGAGACGACCCGGCTGGTGGGCCTGCCCGCGTGCCGCGCAGTGATGGCATTCGGACGTGGCGAGTACGCACGGTCGATCGAAGCTCTCAGCGTGCTGCCGCCCGTCGCGCAGCGCATCGGCGGAAGTCACGCGCAGCGCGATCTTCTGTGCCTGACAGGTCTCGAAGCGAGCCGGCGCCTGCGCCGGCGTGCACGACCCATCGCGGCTTGAATCGGAGTTAACGCATGACGAGCGATGCTCAGAGCCACTACGACACTTTGTTGGCGGAACATTACGATTGGATGCTGGGGGTACCCTTCGAAGTCAAAGTCAAAGAACAGGCGGCTCTGCTAAATGCGCTTGCGGGCCGGGCGGTCGGGGACGCTCTCGCGGTGGACCTCGGGTGCGGCTCCGGGCTTCAGTCCCTAGCATTATCTGAGCTCGGCTATCGAGTTATCGCCGTGGATTTCAGTGACAAGCTGCTCTCGAAGTTAAGCAACAGGATCAGCGGGGGCAGCATCACGGCCCGGCACGGCGATATCCGTAATTTGGGTGACTACGTGGCCGCCGAGGCGGCGAGCGTCGTCGTCTGCATGGGCGACACGCTGACGCACCTCCCGAGCAGAAAGGATGTGTCTGCGCTCTTGCGGTCGGTCGCACGCGCACTGAGGCCCCACGGTGTGTTCGTGGTGACTTATAGGGATCTTGCCGGCACCGAACTCCGGGGCCTGGATCGATTCATTCCCGTGCAAGGGGACGAGCGGCGCGTAATGACCTGCTTCCTTGAGTACACGAGTCCCGAGACCGTGATGGTGAGCGATCTGATCCACGTTCGAGATGACGCCGGTCATTGGACTCTCAAGAGCAGCAGCTACCCGAAGCTGCGGCTACCAATCGGGTGGCTGCGGGGTGAGATCGAGGCCGCTGGGCTCACGGTCGTACTGCAACGGGCGCAGCGGATGATCACGGTGGCCGCCGTCAAGAAGCGCTGACCGGTAGCCGGCATGTCGCTGGTGCATTACCGCTAAGGCAGCGAGACCCCTCGCCCTAGCCGCTCCCGGTACAATGGGTCCGTGCCGAATCTCGACCGCGCAGAAGAACATGCCTGGTGCATTGCCCAAGCCGCGGCGAGGGCCCTCCCGAGCACGGGAATCCTCACACCCGCGTCCTATGGGCTCACCGCTACAGGCGAGCTGCAGGCGCTTGCCGTTGATGATCCGTCCGCAGTGCTGCGCTGGGATCCGGCAATGGGGTGGCAATCGCTACTTCCCTCCCATGATCCGCAGTGCGATCTGGTCGAGTTGTATCTGCCGATCTGCAGTGCCACCGTAGCCCGGCCGATCACCGTGGGACACCTCGGCCAGAGCCTTGACGGCTTCATCGCGACCTCGTCGGGAGACTCCTGCTGGGTCACGGGTCCGGAAAACATTCTCCATCTGCACCGCCTCCGGGCGCTTTGTGACACGGTCATCGTCGGCGCCGGCACCGTTGAGAGGGACAACCCGCGGCTGACGACCCGCCTGGTCTCCGGTAGCAACCCGTTGCGCGTGGTCATCGATCCGGCGTGCAGGCTGCCAGCGGTGCACGCCGTGTTCAGCGATCGTGAAGCTCCAACCGTGAGAGCGACGATTGCGGGTACTACGGCAGCACGCGCCGCGCGGGCGCGCGGCGAAGACGTTCTCGAGGTGCAGGCGTTGCATAACGCCTTGGATCTCGGTGACTTGCTGCGCCAACTGCGCGCGCGTGGACAATGCCGTATTTTTGTCGAAGGCGGCGGGGTGACCGTCTCATCGTTTCTGGAGGCTGGACTGCTCGACCGGCTGCACATCGCCGTCGCACCACTGCTCATAGGTCAGGGACGCCCGGCGGTGCGGATATCACCGCGTGTGCACCTGCGCGATTGTCTGCGGCTGAATCACCGGGTTTATCGTGCCGGTCTCGACATCTTGTTTGATTGCGATCTTCGCGCGACGGCCGGATCCACGAACGGACAGTCAGCACCTGCCGCAGTGACGATCCAGCGTATCCTTTAGCTCATTCAAGCAGAGCGTCCCCGGCGCTGCGCCTGGTCACCCGCGCGCTCCAGGATCCGAGCCATGCGCGCGCACGCCTGCGGCCAGGGCGTCAGCCGCGTGCGTGCAGCAAGGGCCGCCGTGCGCAGCTTCGTTCGCAGCTGAGCGTCCGACAACGCTCGCCGGAGCGCCGCGTGCAATGCGTTGCGATCGCCCGGCTCAGTCAGAAGCCCCGCGTCGCCCACGAGCTCCGGAATAGCGCCCGTGCGCGTTGCGATCACCGGAACACCGTGCGCCAACGACTCGGCGACCGCCATCCCATAGCTTTCTCGTAGTGTCGCAAGTACAAACAGGTCTGCTGTGAGATAGAGCTCGCTGAGCGCCGCATGAGGTAATTCCCCCACCAGCGCCACCCGTTCATCGAGCTTTAGAAGCTGCAGTAGATCGCGGAGGCGCTGCACGGTGGCCGGGCTGCGTGACAGGCTGCCGACACATCGTAAGTGCCACGGCAGGTGGACGAGCGGTGCGAGCGCGTCGATCAGCAGCTCATGACCCTTGCCATCGTGAACCGTGGCAACGCAAAGCATTTCGATCGTGCTATCGCCGGTGCGATCGCCCGGAGCGCTCACAATCGGCGCATTCCAGACGCCCGGCTCGATGATCGACAGTCGGGCTGGATCAACGCCGGCGTCCGCCAATTCCCGCTCCGTACTGCGACTGGTCACGATCACCTCCCTGACGAACTGCAGTGCTCGCAGCTCTTCCCGGCGGCGGCGCTCGGCGACGGCGGGCGCTATTGCGAACTCGGACGCGAGCGGCATGTGGATCAAGGCCACCATGACCAGTCGTCCTGCATAGGATTCGATCAGTTGCGGCATGGCGCCCAGCGCCAACCCGTCGATAAGTACGCAGGCCTGCTCGGGAAGCTCCGCAAGGATGCGCTCTGCTTGCGCAAGCGCAGCAGGCGTGGGAGCTGGAAAGCTCGCGTCCAACCGGTGTACGACCACCTGCCAGCCGAGAGCGCGCAATCCCGCGACCATCGTCCGGTCGTAGACGTAGCCTCCGCTTGCGCTGTGCAGGTCGCCTGGAATGATGAATTCCAGAGCGCGCACGCTCATCGCACCGTGAGCTCCTCTTCGAAGGAGGCCCAGGCGAGGTGCGATTCGTGCAAGGTCACGCGCAGGCTCGTCAGATCCGCGCCCGCGGCGCCGAGGCGTCCCTCGCGGATGGACGCTGCCACAGCGTCGAATACGACCTTGGCGAGAAATTCAGTGGTGGTGTTGCGACCGGCAAATTCAGGCAACAGGTCGATATTGCGATAGTTGAGTGGCGCGAGCGCCTCGCGCAGCGCCTGGCTTGCGAGGCCGATATCGACCACGAGGCCGCCTTGATCGAGTTGCCGACGTCGAAACTCGACGTCAACGACGTAGGTAGCGCCATGCAATCGCTGCGCCGGCCCGAACGACTCGCCGACCAAGCTATGAGCAACCATGATGTGATCGCGCACACACAGGCTATACATTGGCAGTCCCCGTGCTCAATCCGCGGCTGCGTACCGGACCCGGTGCATGATCGTATCATTCGGTGCGCGCGCCAGCCGTTGCATGCTCTGCGGCAGATCCTCGAGCGAGCTCTCACCGTTGATCAGCAGATCAAGCGCCGGATCGGTGAGCATGTCCAGCGCGAGCTCCATGCGCCGCCGGAAACTCCAGCGCGCGCGATGCGAGCTGGCGACGCTGCCGACCTGAGAGGACTTGATGACCAGGCGGCGCGAATGAAAATCCTCTCCGAGTGGCAATGTCACGGCGTGCGTGCCATACCAGCTGCACTCGCAGACCGTCGCTTCGAAAGCTGCGAGCCGCAGAGCGAGTGTCAAACCCTCGGGCGAGCCGCTCGTATGCAGAACGACGTCGGCATCGGGCCTTGCGGCAACCGGCTGGGCAAAAGCGATGCCGAACGCGTCTGCGATCGCGCGTCGCTGCGGGTTCAGGTCGATGAGCTCGACCTCGCATCCGGGCGTGCGACCTAAGATCCAAGCCGCGAGACATCCGACGCTTCCGCCGCCGACAACCGCCACCCGGTCGCCGGGGGCGGCGCCCGAGTCCCAAACCGCATTGAGCGCAGTCTCGAGATTGGCCGCGAGCACGGCACGCGATGCGGGCACGGCCTCAGGCAACGGATAAAGAGCGTCGCTCGGAACCACGTAGCGTTGCTGGTGCGGATAGAGGCAAAAGACGGTCTTGCCGGTCAAGGTACTCGGCCCGTCCACCACTCGGCCGACATTGGCATAACCGTACTTGACCGGGCCGGGAAATTCTCCCGACTGGAAGGGTGCACGCATGCGCTGGTATTCGCTTTCGGGCACACACCCGTTGAATATGAGCGCTTCGGTACCTCGGCTGACACCGCTGTATAGTGCTCGTACACTTGCTTCCCGCTCAGTTCGCGCCGGCACGACCTCGCGGCGCAGTTCGCCGTGACCCGGGGCGACGACCCAGAAGGCGAGCGTATCGTCCGCACTCATGGGAGCTGCTGAAAGTTGCTGTTCACGACTGTGATTGCCCGGCCTCAGCACCGCGAGCTGCTGCTTGGCGCGCTCACCGGCATCTTAGCGGTTGCGCTGTCGATCGTCGCGATCGGCACGCTCGCAGTGAATGGGCTGCACTTGAGCGCCGCGTATCTACCGAAAGCCATGCTGCTGTTCGCGCTCGGGGCTGCCTTGGTGTTGCTCGCTCTACCCTCTCACCGGTTCGACCGCATGGGCTCTGCCAACCAGGTGACGATCCTCCGCGGCGCCATGATCGCGCTGCTCGCGGGACTCCTCGGCGAGCACGGCAGTAGCGCAACCGCGGCAGTCGCCGTCATCGTCGCCTCGGCCACGTTGGCGCTCGACGGCGTGGATGGTTGGCTGGCGCGACGCAGCGGTATGGCGAGCGAGTTCGGAGCCCGCTTCGATATGGAAACGGATGCCGTGTTCGTCGCCGTGCTCGCCGTGCTCGTGTGGCAATTCGGGAAAGCAGGCTCCTGGGTACTGCTCTCAGGCTTGATGCGTTACTTGTTTGCCGCTGCAGTCCTGTTGGTCCCGCGCCTGCAACGGCCTATTCCTTCGACCATGAGAGGCAAGAGCATCGCCGTGCTGCAGATGATCGCTCTCATTCTGGCTCTGGCGCCTGTCTGCAGCCCAACGATCTCTGTGTGGATTGCGGCGATCGGACTGCTCGCGCTCGTGCTGTCCTTCTCGCTCGATGCGGTTTGGCTTCTGCGACAACCGGCGCGGGATGCTGCCTAGATCGAGCGAGTACCGCGGGCGCGCGCGGCCGTGGCTGGGGTTGCTCGTTGCGCTGGTCCTCCTCAATGGCGCGGTGACCTTCCACAATGTGTGGCCGACGCTCGGCGTGCACTGGCCCGGAGAGCTGTCCGTCGAGCTCGCCGCGCTCGTGCTGCTGCTCGCACTCTCGAATGCGTGGCTCGGGCCCACCACGCCTCGGGTGCTTGCACTGCTGTCGGCGCTCGTAGTGCTTTTCGCGCTCGGCCGTTATGGCGAAGTGACCGCCCCGGCGCTCTATGGACGAGAGGTCAATCTCTACTGGGATGGGCCACGTCTCATCTCCGTGGTCGCGATGTTCGCACGCGTGGCGTCAGCTTGGCAGTTGGCGGCAATGTCGGGGACCGCGCTCTTGCTCTTGTCGCTGCTGTACCTGCTTGCGCGCTGGTCGCTGCGCCAGATCGATGCCGTACTGCGCCATTCTCGCGGTGCACGGCTGCTATTCGGGACGGGGAGTGCGCTCCTGCTGGCATCTTTTCTCGCCCAGCAGTTGAGCCAGCACGTCCCGCGAATGCCGCGCTTCTCGATCCCCGTGAGCCGCACTTATGCAGATCAGCTCGCTCGCATCGTGGATGCGCTCTCGAGCAGACGGGCCGCGCGCGTGCTGCCGCCCTCACCGCCGCTGCCCTCCACGCTCGCGTCCCTCGCGGGGAGCGACGTGCTCCTCGTGTTCCTCGAATCCTACGGCAGCATCACCTACGACAGTCCCGAATACGCACGCATGCTGAAACCGGCGCGCGAGCGGCTCGCAGCAGCTCTGCAGCAGACCGGCCGCGGGGCGGTGTCTGCATTCGTTACATCCCCGACTTTTGGCGGGCAGTCCGTCCTCGCGCATCTGAGTCTGCTCTCGGGCATCGAGGTGCGGGATGCTACCCGCTATACGTTGCTCATGACACAGAAGCGCCCGACGCTCGTCTCGGCTTTCAAGGCCGCCGGCTACCGCGCCGTCGCCGTGATGCCCGGAATGCGCCAGGACTGGCCCGAGGGGGCGTTCTATGGCTTCGATGACATCTACGACTCGACGAAGCTCGCTTACGGCGGCCCGGAATTCGGCTGGTGGCGCATCCCCGATCAGTACTCGGTGGCAGCGCTCGATGCACGTGAGCTGCAGCCACATCCGCGCAGGCCGGTGTTCGTGTTCTTTCCCACGGTGAGCACTCATATCCCGTTTCAGCCCATTCCACCGCTGCAACCGGACTGGCAACGGATGTTGTCGGTGCACCCCTACGACGCTGCCCCGCTGCAACGCGCGCTCGCGCAGCGCGCCGCCTGGACCGACATGGGCCAGAGCTATAGCAACTCCGTGCAATATTTCTTCGACGTGCTCGCCAGCTACCTGCACGAACGCGCGGATGATGGCTTGGTCTTGATCGTGCTTGGCGACCATCAGCCGGCCGCCAACGTAAGCGGAGAGCGCGCGCCGTGGGACGTGCCAGTGCACATCATGAGCAAACGCACCGATATCCTCGAGGCGCTGCAGCGCCGAGGCTTCCGCAGCGGGTTGACGCCGACGCATCCGGCCCTCGGCAAGATGAATGAATTGGCCATCTGGTTGCTCGATGCGTTCGCTCGAGCGGATCGCGAGTCGCCGCAACCGCTGCACGCGGAGCGCGACGGGTCGGCCCCAGCAGAATCGCTGCCGGGCAATTGAGCTCACAGCCTCAAATTCAATCGCCCGCACACACCGAAGACGCTCGTGACGTCCCCATCCTCCTTTGCTCAAACTGACCAACGGCCGCTTGACGTTTTCGCGCGTGTCTACGCCAGCGCGAGCCACGAGCAGGCTCTGGCCGCGTTGCTGATAAAGCATCTGCCGGAGGTCCGTGCGATGACTGGCTGTGTTCTGATTCGCGACTTTCGCTCGGTGCGTGACCCGAGGTTGCTGTACATCCACTCACGCTGGACAGACTTGGACGCCTTTGAGCGTTATGCGCGCCTGCCGGCGACCGAGCGCTTCGTGGAGCAAGCTGAAGAGCGCATGGAGAACCCGCCGCTGCGCGCGATGCGCACGATTGCGATCACACCGACGGCAAGTGCGGATGTGGCGGGCGATCTTTACATCTTTGCTCCACTGCGAGCGCGGAGCGGCAATGAGCTGCGATTAGAGGCGGCGCTGCGTGCCGTTCACGGACCGACGACACGAGAAGCGGGGTGCATCGCGCATGCGGCCTATCGCGGGGTCAGGGACCGTCAGTTGTTCTACGTGCACTCCGTGTGGCAGAGCGAGGCCGCATTTGCCAAGCACATCGATCTTCCGCACACCCGATTATTTTCGGAGCAGGCGGAAAAGCTGTTAGAAGCCCCGCTCGAGGTCACGCGCGCCACCGAAATAGCTTGAGGCCAGAGAAGCGCGAGCCGCTGGATCGCGCTCCGTGGCAGAGAGCGCGACCGTGCAACGGCCCTTGGTCTATGTGAAGACCAAGAGCATACTGCTCGTGCTTCTCGAGAGGGTGCGGCCATGCGTACGCGCCTCTACCTGGGAGAACGCCCATCCCTAGAAAGAACGGGTGCCGGAGCAGCGGCGATGGGATCCCCTTCGCGCTCGGCGTGATCGCCGCTCTCTGCGTGCTCGCCGGATGTGGCAGAGCCGAGCTCGAGCCCGCGGGACCTGTGAGCTACGCGGAGCGCACGCTCCTATTTGACTCTCTCGCCATCATGCTCGCGATCGTCGTTCCGGTGATGGTGGCGACGATCGCGATTGCATGGTGGTTCCGCGCCTCGAACCGGCGCGCGCGCCGCAGGCCGGAATTCGTTTACTCGGGTCGGATCGAGCTGCTCGTGTGGTCGATTCCGGCGCTCGTGATCATCTTTCTGGGCGGCATCGGTTGGATCAGCTCGCAGGACCTCGACCCCGCCCGGCCGCTGCCCTCGAAAACGCGGCCGCTCGAGATCCAGGTCGTCTCGCTCGACTGGAAGTGGCTGTTCATCTATCCCGAGCAGGGTGTCGCGAGCGTGAACCGCCTGGTCGTCCCCGTCGGTGTGCCGTTGCACCTGCGCCTCACCTCGGCGACGGTGTGGAACGTGTTCTGGGTGCCGCAGCTCGGCAGCATGCTCTACTGCATGCATGGAATGGCCGGAACGCTCTACCTGCAGGCGGATGAGGCAGGCGTCTTTGCGGGCGAATCCGCGATGATCAGCGGCGACGGCTTCGCCGACATGCACTTCGACACCGATGCGGTCGCGCCTGAACGCTTCTCGAGCTGGATCAGCGCGACGCGGGGTGCGGGACCCGTGCTCGACGACGCCGCTTATCGCGGACTGCTACGGCAGAGCATGTCCGTGGAACCCTACACGTATCGCTCGGTCGAGTCCGGCCTGTTCGAGGCAATCGTGCTCGAGAAGCTGCCGCCCGGCGAGGGACCGCGCAACGCTCTGCCGGGAGCTCATCCGGAGGGCGGCTGAAGTGCACCTGCTCGGCAAGTTGACGTGGCAAGCCATCCCGTTCGAGCAGCCCTTGCCACTCTTTACGGGCGCCGCCGTCATTGTGATCGCGCTCGCCGTGCTCTTCTGGGTCACCGCCAAGGGATACGTTCCCTATCTCTGGCGCGAATGGATCACCAGCGTCGATCACAAGCGGATCGGCGTCATGTACTGCGTCCTCGCTGCCGTGATGCTGCTGCGCGGATTCATCGACGCCATCATGATGCGCATCCAGCAGGCACTCGCCTTTCATGCCCCGGGCTTCCTGCCACCGTCGCATTTCGACCAGGTGTTCTCCGCCCACGGCACGATCATGATCTTCTTCGTCGCGATGCCCTTCGTCATCGGACTGATGAACCTCATCGTGCCGCTGCAGCTCGGGGTGCGCGACGTCGCGTTTCCAACGCTCAACTCCGTGAGCTTCTGGCTCACGGCCGCGGGCGCTCTGCTGGTGAATCTCTCGCTCGTGATCGGTGAGTTCTCCCGCACGGGCTGGCTGCCGTACCCGCCCCTCTCCGAGCTCAGATACTCACCGGGCGTCGGCGTCGACTACTACTGCTGGGCTCTGGAGATCTCGGGAATCGGAACGCTGATCACAGGCATCAACTTCACGACGACCATTCTCAAGCTGCGCGCGCCCGGCATGCACTACAGCCGCATGCCCATGTTCTGCTGGACCGCGCTTGCATCAAACCTGCTGATCGTGGCGGCCTTTCCCATCCTCACGGCGACGCTCGCGATGCTGCTGCTCGACCGCTATGCAAGCTTTCATTTCTTCACGGACGTGGCAGGCGGCAACTCGATGATGTTCATGAACCTCATCTGGGCCTGGGGCCATCCGGAGGTGTACATCCTCGTCCTGCCCGCCTTCGGCATCTACTCGGAGGTGGTGGCAACCTTCTCCTGCAAACCGCTGTTCGGCTATCGCTCCATGATCTACGCGACGATGGCGATCTGTCTCATCTCCTTCATGGTGTGGTTGCACCACTTCTTCACCATGGGCGCCGGCGCTGACGTCAACGGCTTCTTCGGCATCATGTCGATGATTATCGCGGTTCCGACTGGAGTGAAGATCTTCAACTGGCTCTTCACGATGTACGGGGGAAGCGTCCGCTTCAGCTCGCCGCTGCTGTGGTCGCTCGGATTCATGGTGAGCTTTCTGATCGGCGGTATGACCGGCGTGCTGCTCGCCGTGCCGCCGGCAGACTTTCAGCTGCACAACAGCCTTTTTCTGGTGGCGCACTTTCACAACGTCATCATCGCCGGAGTGCTGTTCGCCGCCTTCGCCGGCTCCACCTACTGGTTTCCCAAGGCCTTCGGCTTCGTGCTCGACGAGCGGCTCGGCAAGTGGGCATTCTGGCTGTGGCTGATCGGCTTCTGGGTCGCCTGGGCACCCGGTTATGTGCTCGGGCTCGAGGGCATGACACGGCGCCTGCAGCACTACGACAACCCCGAGTGGCGCCCGGCGCTGCTGGTGGCCACCGTGGGCGTCGGGATCATCCTCGTTGCGATCGTGGTGCAGATCGCGCAGCTCGTGGTCTCTATCCGCAGCCGAGAACGCCGGCAAGACGTTACCGGGGATCCCTGGGACGGACGCAACCTCGAGTGGGCTACCGCCTCGCCACCTCCGCCTTTCAATTTCGCCGTCCTGCCGAACGTTGCTGACCAGGAGCCCTACTGGGACATGAAGTTGCGTGCGCGAGAGACCGGTCACCTTCAAACACTCGAGCCGCAGTACGAGCCCATCCAAATGCCGCGCAATTCACCAACGGGGTTCATTTGTGCGTTCTTTTCGGTGGTCACCGGCTTCGCGCTCGTCTGGGAGATTTGGTGGCTGGTGATCGTCGGGCTCGCCGGCGCGTATGCAACGTTCGTGGTCTTCGCTTGGCGCGATCACGACGAGGCTCTCATCCCTGCCGACGAGGTGGCCCGCCTCGATCGCGCCAACCGCGCCGCGCGCTCCGCCGCCCTGCAGCGCGAGACTGTCACATGAGTGCGCCTTCCACCGCGCTGCGTGCCGGCCGCGACCCTTACCACCTCGGCCACGGAGCCGATGCGGGCGTACCCGAGTTCAGCGGCCATGGAGGCGGTGGACCTGCGCCGAAAGGCATCGTCGTTGGCTATGGATTCTGGATTTTCATTCTCTCCGACGTTGTCATGTTTTCGGCGTTCTTTGCCGCCTATGCCGTGCTGCTGGATGCGCGCGCAGGCGGACCGGGGCCGCGCGAGCTCTTCGACTTGCACATGACCGCGATCGAGACAGCCTGTCTGCTGCTCTCGAGCTTTACCTGCGGGCTTGCGAGCATGGCAGTCGGGGCGCGCAGTCTCCTATGGACGGAACTTGCCCTGCTGGTCACGGGGCTCCTGGGAACCGCCTTTATTGGAATCGAGATCAGCGAGTTCGCGCGTCTTGTGGAGCGAGGCGCGGGCCCGACCCACAGTGGCTTCCTGTCCGCATTCTTCACCTTGGTAGGTTGCCACGGGGTACATGTGAGCTGCGGGCTCCTGTGGCTCGGGACGATGATGGCGCAGTTCGCGGCCAAGGGATTCCGCGAGAATATCTGCCATCGTTACTTGTGCTTCTCGCTGTTCTGGCACGCCCTCGACATCATCTGGGTCGGCATCTTCAGCGGTGTCTATGTCATCGGAGTGATCACGGGATGAACACGGACCCGACAAGCAGGGGTCGCACCGCCGCAGGATCTCGCGTCGGTGAGGACCGGGTTGCGGGCGCGCCCTCGCGTACCCTCGACGAAGACAGCCTGGGTGCGGAGCTGCGCCGCTATGTCATCGGGCTCGTTCTCTCGGCGCTGCTGACGGTCGCCGCCTTCCTGTCCGTCGGCACGCATCTGATCTATGGCCCGGGGATCGTCATGGCCGTCGTCGTGTTCGGACTTGCTCAGGTCGGTATGCATCTGGTGTTTTTCCTGCACCTGACGACCGCGCCGGACAACGCCAACAATGCGCTCGCGCTTGCCTTCGGCTTCCTGATCGTGTGTCTGATCGTGTTCGGCTCGATCTGGATCATGTATCACCTGAATCACAACATGATCCCGCCCCGGGAACTGATGGACATGCGGGGCTGACATACTCACGATGGTGATGCGCACTCACCGATGAGCAGATCAGCGGCAAGCAGGTCGATTACAACTACCTACGCGACCTTTGCCCGCGGACTCGATGCACTGACCGGTGCACATCATCATCTGGACCTGGCACCTGAGGGTCGCAACGAGCGGGCGTACCCACACTGGCCACGACGCCATGACGAGTACGCAGCGAAAGGCTAGTCGCTCACTCGGCAGCGACTAGCCGCTGTCGGGGAGCGCGTGCTCGCAGTGGTAGCGACGGGCGAGCTCGCGATCTAGCCGCGGCGCTTGAAGAACTGCACTGCGCGCTCGTGCTTCTCCGCCTCAGCGCGTGTATCGAAGGTGCCGAGGTTGCGCCGCCGGTGTGTCTTCGGGTCGAGCTTGCGGGAATAAAGCCGATACTTCCCGGAAGGGAGCTTTCGAATCATATTCAACTCGATGGGCCGAGAGCCCCTGTGTCATCACCGCACGAGCTGGTCCGCCATGCCACCATACCTTAGGGTGCGCACCAGCTCCTTGCCGTAGAACTCTTGCGGAAAGCCGCGATCGACCCGGCTGGCCACATCGAGCGATTGCAGTTGTGCCGTCGAGAGCTCGAGATCGAGACTGCCGAGATTATCCTCGAGCTGCGCCAACTTCCGCGCGCCGATGATTGGGATGACCGGCACCGGTCGATGGCGCAACCAGGCCAGAGCCACTTGCGCCAGGCTGCGACCGAGTTCACCGGCTACCGACTTCACGGCTGCAATGATTCGGTCTGCGCGTTGCTTATCGGGAAGGAACTGTTCCATGCCCTCGCCCGAGAGCCGACCTTCCGCTCTGCCCGCGCCACCATGATACTTGCCGCTGAGCAGGCCGCTCGCAAGCGGCGACCAGGCCACCACGCCCACGTCGAATGCTTGCGCCATCGGAATGAGCTCGCGCTCGACCGTACGCTCGATCAGGCTGTATTCGATCTGCAAGCCGACGAAGGCCGTCCAGCCGCGAAGCTGCGCCAGTGTATTGGCCCCGGCGATCCACCAGGCCGGTGCGTCCGAGATTCCGATGTAGAGCACCTTACCCGCGCGCACGAGATCGTCCAGGCCGCGCATGACCTCCTCGACGGGTGTGACCTCATCCCAGATGTGCATCCAGTACAGGTCAATGTAGTCAGTTTGTAGTCGCTTGAGGCTCGCCTCGAGGGCCTGAGTCATGCTCTTGCGGTGATTGCCGGCCGCATTCGGGTCGGTGCCCGGCGCGGCATTGGAGTACTTCGTCGCCAGCACGACGCTTTCGCGATGTCCCTTCATGAACTCACCGAGAAATTTTTCACTGGTGCCGTTGGTATAAACGTTTGCGGTGTCGATGAAATTGCCGCCGGCATCGCGGTAAGCGCGGTAGATCTTCTGCGCCTCATCCTGCGCCGAACCCCAACCCCAGTCCTCGCCGAATGTCATGGTGCCGAGCGATGCTTCGGAAACTCGCAAGCCGCTATTGCCCAGAAGCCGGTATTTCATTGGCGTGTCTTCCTTGCATTGACATCGGGACGATGCGCCGCAGAGATTGCGGATGAGTGAATCCCGACGGAATCTAACCTACGGAATAGTCGTGCGCCGATCAAGGCATCGGCGTGACCTTGGGCAGCGCTGGACAGTACTCGGGCGCCGCTCGAGCGGCTGCTAGGGCGGGGTCGCGCGTGCGTCCGGCCGCGGAGCAGCTGGTCCCGCCACACCGCCGCTCGCCTTCAGGGCGTTGGCGCGCGAGACCAGGTAGGCGCGCACGGCGATCGTGTCCTCGGGCTTCAGGTCCGCGGCGAATGAACCCATGCCTTTGTCTGCCCGCACCCCCTGCAACACAACAGCGTCGAAGCCCTCCTGTGTCCAGAGCAGCGGCGTGACAGAGAGGTTTGGAAAGCTCGTCCGTGCCTGCACGCCATTGGCGCCATGGCAGACCGCGCAGAACTGCGAGTACGTCTCTCCACCGTGAGCGATGATTTGTGCGGACGCGGTCGAGGGCGGGGGATTGAGCGGCGGAGGCGTGTAGGGCTCCGGCGCGGGGAGCACGGCCTTGCCGCCGAGCGTGAAGACCAGCATCCGCGCGTACGTCGGCGCGAAGTACCCCCCCTGAGCAAGTCCACCGACGCTCGCTGCGACATACTGCACGCCGTCGAGCGAGTAGGTAATCGGTGCGGCGAACACCGCGGTCTGTGCGTCGAAGCTCCAGAGCTTGGCGCCGGTTCGCGCATCGTAGGCGCTAAGCACCTTGCCCCCGCCATTGCCCATGAAAACCAGGTCGCCTGCGGTCGCAAGCACACCGCTCGTCGGCCGAGGATTCGTAAATGACTCGGTTTCCCACACCACCTTGCGTGCAACCGGGTCCCACGCCTTTAGTCGGCCGCTGACGCCGCGTCGATCGTACGGTTGCAGCTTTCCGGGTGCGACGGGAGCGCCAAAGGTAATGCCGAGGGTGAATCTTCCTGGCACCGACTGGACGCCTGGATTGGCGCTGGTCATCGTGGAATAGGCTTCCCACGCCGGGATGTACACGAGACCGGTTTGCGGACTGTATGCGTTGGGATGCCAGCTGTGCCCACCCTGCACACCCGGCGCCAGATTCCAGGACTCCTTCTCATAGCGCGCGGCCGGCACCACTTGCGGCCGACCCGTCTTCAAGTCCACACCGCTCGCCCAGTTCACCTCGGTGAATGCGTCGGCGCTGATGAGCTTGCCCGTCGCGGCCTCGAGCACGTAGAAAAAGCCGTTCTTCGAGGGCTGCAGGATGACGTGTTTCTTCTGCCCGCCGATCCTCAGATCCGCAGTCATCATGGGACTGACCGCATCGTAGTCCCAGTCGTCACCCGGTGTTTCCTGGTAGTGCCACACATACTCACCGGTGTCCGGCTGCACGGCGATGATCGAGGCGGCATAGAGATTATCGTTATCGGAGTTCTGCTCGCGAAAGCGCGCATTCCACGGCGAGGCGTTGCCGGTCCCGAAGTAGAGCAGATCCGTCACCGGATCATAGATGGCCGCATCCCACACGGTGCCGCCGCCGCCGGCGATCTGCCACCATTCGCCCTTCCAGGTTTGCGCCGCCCGCTCCAATGCCTTGCTTTCGAAGCCTTTGGACGGGTCACCGGGTATGGTCCAGAAACGCCAAACCTCTCTTCCGGTCTCAGCATCGAAGGCGGCGATCCAGCCGCGCACTCCGAACTCACCCCCGGAGGCGCCGATGAACACCTTGCCCTTCGCAACTCGCGGAGCCATGGTGATCGCGTAGTGATTGGTCATGTCCCCGAGACCGAGGCTGCTCGGGACGGTGTCGGTCGACCAGACTTCCTTGCCGGTCCGCGCATCGATCGCAACGAGACGCGCGTCAAGCGTCCCCATGATGATCTTTCCGTGCCAGGCCGCGATGCCGCGGTTTACGAGTCCCACGTTGTAGCGCACTCGCTCGCCCCGAATCATCGGGTTGTATCTCCACAGTTGCCTGCCGGTCCTCGCATCAAAGGCGTAGACGAAGTTACGTGCCGTCGAGACATAGATGACGCCGTCGATGTAGAGCGGCGAGCCGTGCTGGTCCTGGTTGGTTTCGTAATCGGCGAACCATTGCAAGCCCAGCTTGCCGATGTTGCCGGCATTGATCTCCGTGAGGGGGCTGAACCGCTGTTCAGAGTAAGTACCTCCGTAGGTCATCCACTGCCCAGGCTCAGCGCTCGCTTTGAGCAGGCGCTCGGAGGTTACGTTAGCGGCGGACCCGGCAGAGCCCTTCGGCGCGTCGCTCGCTCCTTGAGTCAGCGCGCAACCGATGATGCCCGACAGCAGCAAGCCCAGGCCGAGGATATGAGCACGTATCATGCGTGAATCTTACTGCGACAATAGAGTGTATGCTTCCGCCGAGCTTGCGCGCCGATGCAGCCAACGCGAGAACCGCTGGCCGGACAGTTGGCTACTCGCGGTACCGGGTGAGCGCATCGCCGAGCGCTTCCCGGAGGGGTTCGAGCCATGGTTCGAACTGGCGCCACTGCTCGAGTCCCTCGCGGTAGATCGGCTGGCGCACCTGCTCGGAGCTTGCGGTACGCACGCTCCGCTCCGTACGGTGGAACTGAAGACACGCGGGCTCGAATTCGAGCCCGCAGTGCTCGAGCAGCCGACGCACGTTGCCTTCCAGGTCGTCAACGAGATCCTCGTACTGCACCCGCAGGATACGTCCGGGCAGCACCGCGTCCCAGTGCCGCATCAGCTCGAGATAACTGCGGTAGTAGCGGCCGATATCTTCGAGGCTGTAAGTGAATTCCTGTCCGTGGGCGAACAGCTGCTTGAAATTGCTGAAGCAGCACGCCATCGGCTCACGCCGCGCGTCGATGATGGTCGCGTTCGGCAGCATCAGATGAATCAGCCCGATGTGGCGGAAGTTGTTCGGCATCTTGTCGATGAAGCGCGGCGCTCCGCTTCGATAGTGCCGCGTGCCTGCCAGATAGAGCTCGCCAAGGCGCCGATACTCCTGCGCTGGAAGTTGCGCGAGTACACCCGGGTAGCGCGGGCGAGCGGGCTCTGACTCGCGGCCTTCGAGCTCCGTGACGATGCGCGGCACATCGGCGAGCTCGTGCGTGCCCTCTACCGCGGGGTGTGAGGCGAGGATCTGCTCGATGAGGGTCGAGCCGGAGCGCGGCAGACCGAGGACAAAGATCGGATCGGACTGCACGGCCCCGCTCTTGGCGTGCGCTGCGAAGAGCGCCGGCGTACAGACCTCGATCTGCAGGCGGGTATTGAGCTCGGTGATCTCGGCTCGATAGCGACTCTCGGCGCGCTTGATGGCGTTTCCGCGCCGGTAGTACTCGAAGGATTCCGCGTACCGCGCACGGTCCTCGAGTGCCTTGCCGAGAGCAAAGCACAAATGGCAGCGATCGAGGGCCGAAGTGGCCGGAAGCGCCTCGATGCTCTGCATGCGCTCGAGCTCCACATCCGTGAAGCGATAGGTCTTGAGATTCGCGAGACTCCAGTAGGCCTCGCCAAAGTGCGGGCGCGCCGTGATCGCCGCATGATATTCGCCGATGGCTTCGGCGCGACCCTGGGTCTTGAGCGAATGGGCGATCGACAGATGCAGCTCGGCGGGCTGCGCTGAGCCTACGAGCAATCCGCGATACACCTCGATTGCGCGCTCGTGCTGCCCGAGTCCCACACAGGACAGTGCGAGCAGGGTGCGGTAATTGCGATTGTCGGGCTCGAGCGCGAGCAGTCGTTCGGCTTCTCGCTGCGCTTGCCGGTGCAGATGGCGGTCGGCCAGCACCTGTGCGTACTCGAGGCGTGCCACGTGGTAGTCCGGCGCCAGCTCCAGCACTCCTTCGAGGAGCAACTGAGCATCATCGAGCACGCCCCGCGCCATGCCGATGCGCGCCAACAGCCGCATGGCCTCTATGTGATGCCCGTGTGCGAGCAGGTAATCGCGGACGAGTCGCTCGGCCTCGGCGAGCGCCCCGTCCGAGAACAGCGCCGTCGCCGTCACCACCTGCGGCGGCAGCTGCTTGAGCGTCGAGACGTGCGCTGCCGCATCCGCAGCGCTCGAGAGCTGACCCGTCATGCGGTACAGACCCTCGAGCATGCTCCAGCTGACGGGCAGCGCCGCGTTGAGGTTCACGGCCCGCAAGAACGCATCGATGGCCTCGGGAGCACGCTTGAGCGCGACGTAGCATTGACCGCGTTCCTGAAACAGACGGCTGAAGCGCGGGTGCAACTGCTCGAGCGTCGCGAGGGTCGCGAGTGCGGCGGTCACGTCCCCGATTCGCCGCTGCGCGAGCGCGCGCTGATACAGCGCGTCGCGGTTCTCGGGAGCCAAGGCTAGGAGAGCATCCGCTGCAACCAACGCCTCAGCGAAGCGTCGCTCCTGGGTCAGCTCGCCGATGCGCCGCAGTTCGAGCTCGACCGTAGACGGTTCGGTCACTCTCTCTCTTAGAAGTTGCACCCAAGCTCGACCCCGATGACCCGCGGCCGCAACGGCGTCTGCGCGATGATGAACTGGTCCGTGCTCACGAACACACTCGCGTTGGAGTTGGCGAGATTCTGAGCATAGATGTTCGCGTACCAGACACCCTTGGCGACACCCATCGACGCATCGTAGACGCTGTAAGCGGGATTCTCAAAGCGTCCCCGGGAATTGGTCACGTTGTTGCCCGGCAGGAAGGTGGGATTGGCACCCGCCTGGGTAAAGGAGTGGCCGCTGTGAGTTGCACCGAACTGAATGAATGGCGCGTAGTCGCCGACGTGCCAGTCATAGCGCACGCGGAAACTGAACTGCAGCGGCGGGGAGTTGGCGGTCGGGTCGCCCTTGTTGCCGAAGGGGTTCGGCACGGCGGCGCAGTTGGCTCCGGTCGCGTCGCAGACCTCGGTGATCGGCTTGCCGAAGTTGACGCTGGCCGGATTCTGGTTGATCAACTGGGGCTGGTTGGTCTGCTCGCTCCGATTCCAGGATCCCGCCGCCTGCACGGTCAGACCGGGCAGCGGACGGCCGATCAGCGATGTCTCGATGCCCTTGATCAGGAAATTCTGGCCGTTGGTGTTGAAGAAGATGTTGCCCGTGACACCGGGATCGAAAATGGCGATCTGGACGTTGTCCCACGAATCCCGATAGATGGCACCGTCCCACTGCAGCCGATGGTCGAACCATTCGGTCTTCCAGCCAAGCTCGTTATTGGTCAGCTTGTCGGAGAGATAGGCTGTCGGCACCGCGTATTGCGGTACAGCGTCCGGGCCCGGGCCGTATCTGAACACACCGCCGTTCTGATTGAAGCCGCCCGGGCGAAAGCCCTGCGAGTAAGTGTAATACACCATCACATCAGGCGTGATGTGCCAGGTGATATTCGCGCGACTCTTCCAGCCGGACTCGGTGTCGTGCAGATTCTGTGCATTGAGGTTGTAGCTGTAGCCGCTCTGGCAACCCCCGGGCGGCACCCCTGCTTCGAAGCAGCCGAAGCTCGAAAGCACGCTGCCGCCCATGGAATTGTCGAAGCGGTAGTGTCGGGTGCCGGCGGTGAGCGTGAGCACCCTGGGAATGAGGTCGAAGTCGATGGAGGCGAAGAACGCCGTCTGCTCGATCTCGCGCACCTGGTCCTGATAGAACGAGGTGTTGTCGCTTTGGACTCCCGGGTTCTCGACGCTGGTATCCGCGAAGGTGCCCACGTTCGACAGGCATCCCGTGTTGCCGTTGCCTGGCGTGCCTGGTGTGGCATTCGTGGTGCAGGGCGGGATCGATTTGTAATGCCACGCGGTCTGATCGTACAGCACGTTCTTTTCCCAGAACGCGCCGCCGATGGCGCGCAGGCGCCAGTCATCCGGGGTGCTCACCCGCAACTCGTGCTGCTGATGCGTGTTGCGCTCGGTCGAGTGCCATGTCGCGCTCGGTGAGTAGCAGGTCGGAGTCAGTGACGTGTCGTATGCCGGGCCGTAGCACTGGTAATAGTCAGCGTACTTGCCACGGGCGTAGTTGGTGTAGTCACCGACCTGGTCGACGTTGCGAACCAGATAGCCGCCTGTGTAGACGAGCTTGAGCGCCGAGAGCTTGCCGTTCACCGTCCAAGCCGTGCTCTCGAACCTGTCCTTGTTATAGGCCTTGTTGAACAGTGTGACCTCGAGCGGCTGCAGTGGCGTGCCGTCAGACGAATACGGCTGCTGGTAGAACACTCCATTCGAGTCCATGTCCTGGTATGACTGGCTGAGCAGCAGGTCCCAGTCATTGGTGAACTTATAGAGCAGCTCGGCGCGGCCGCCGCTATAGGTGACAGGGTTGATCGCCCGTCCGACTACCTGACCGTTGTTGAGGCTCGCGCTGTTCGGCGGCACGCAGAAGCCCGCCGGACCGGGCGGCTGCCCATCCGGACAGATCCCGGATGGGCCCACCGGGTAGTCCGCATAGCCGATCCCGACGTCGGTGTTCTTGCGTGTGAAAGTGGCCGGCACGTTATCGATGTAGCCACCACGCTGGTCCTGATAGAACACCACGCGTACACCCAACCGATCGGTGATCAGCGGTACGTTGAACACCGCGGTCACATTCGTGTTGGGATCACCGTGGGCCGTGACACCGTAGCCACCCTTGAAACTGGCCTCGAAGCCGCTGAGCCTCGGCTCGTTCGTGATATAGCGAATAACACCCGCCTGCGCGCCGGCGCCGAAGAGCGTTCCCTGCGGACCCTCCAGCACCTCGATGCGATTCAAGTCCGCGGCGTAGATGTCGAGATTGCGATTGGGAAGCTGACCGGACTGATTGTCCAGATAGATGGCGACGTTGGGCCACAGGCCCGTCGAACCGCTGCCCTGGCTCGCCTGCGACCCGGCGGAAACGCCGCGCATGAAGATCTCGTTCTGTCCCGGGCCGTTGTTCGCGCTCGTGACGTTCGGCAGGTATTTCAAGTAGTCGTCGAAAGTCGCGACGTTGAGCTGCTGCAGCGTCTGCTCGGTCATCGCTTGTATCGAGATGGGTACGTTCTGAGCGTTCTCCGCGCGGCGGGTCGCTGTGACTGTGACTTCCTCGATCCCCGTGCTGCTCGCGCTCGTCTCCGGCGCGGTGTTCTCGGGTGCCTGCTGCGCGAGGGCAGCCTCACACGCTGCGGCGCCGAGGATGGCGGCCACCGCGTAACGAATCGTCGAATTCATTGGTTTCCCCCCGGCTCGAGCGTGCTAGCGCGCACCCCCATCCGAATAGGCGGCGCCGCAAATTGAGTAATAGAGAGCCTGGAACACCTAAGAGATTGAACGGATCCGTCATCTGCGCGGGACGTAGGCGCCATCGTCGCTCTTTGCCCGTGCAGTTTTTGCGAATCGCGAAGCGCCGGCTTTCAGCAAGCAGCCCAGCGGACTTGATGCAGCGCAGAATTGTTTCGGGTGTTAGACGGCTCGCGGCTAGAGCGCCCGCATGAGCTCGTCGCTCGGCGTTCAGGGACAGAACCGAATTGCCGCCACGCGGGGGCCGGCTGATGCCGAACATTGATGTTCCCTCGCCTCTCGGAGCTGCTCCAACCGGACTGTCAAGCACGCACGGACCGGATCAGACAAGCCGATGGGCGACGATTGGAAGCGAGCGCAAGCGCTTCCCAGTGGCCGCGAAGATGGCGTTGCAGATCGCCGGTGCGACCGGCGGCACGGCCGTCTCGCCGACCCCACCCGGCTTGGCATCGCTCGGGATGATGTGGACATGCATCTGCGGGGCCTCGTTCAAGCGCAGCACGCGATAGTCATTGAAGTTGCTCTGCTGGGGGCGGCCGTTACGGAGCGTCACGTTGCCCCAGAGCGCAGCCGACAGGCCATAGATGATGCCGCTCTCGACCTGCGACTCGACGATGCGCGGATTGACCGTCTGGCCGCAGTCAATGACGCAGGTGACCCGATGGACCTTGAGCTGGCCGTGCTCAATCGACACCTCCGCCACCTGCGCGACGTGCGATGAGTACGCCTCCATGAAGGCAAGTCCCTGGTAATGGCCGGGCGCTGCATGACCCCAATTCGAGCGCTCGGCTATCACCTGCAAAACCCGCGTGTGACGCGCTTTTCCGGCAAGCAGCTGCAGGCGAAATTCCAGCGGATTTTTGGCGGCTGCGGCCGCGAGCTCGTCGATAGAGCTTTCGATCGCGAAGCAATTCGGCGTGTGACTCACGGAGCGCCAGTAGCCCACGCCGATACCGATCTCCTGGCGGGTATAGCGCAAATCGAAGTTGCGCACGGCATAAGGAAAGTTCTGTACGTACTCGATCACTGAATCGAAGGGGTCCTTGTTGGTCGGATCGAAGCGCGCGGTGATCGAGGGACTCGTAATGTGCAGCGACCACGCGAGGAGGCGACCTTGCTCGTCGAGCCCGGCGCGCACTTCCTCGCGTGCAGGCGGACGGAACAGGTCGTGCATGACGTCGTCTTCGCGAGTCCAGATCAGTTTCACCGGCGCCCCCACGGCCTTCGATGCTTCGACCGCCGCCGGAACGAAATCGACTTCCAGACGGCGACCAAAGCCGCCGCCGAGCAACGTGGTGTGGACGTTCACCTGCTCCGGCTTCAACCCCGCGGCAGCAGCGGCGGCGGTTTGCGTCAACTGCTGCGACTGCGTGCCGACGTACACGTCGCATCCATTCGCCTGCACGTCGGCCGTGCAGTTCATGGGTTCCATGGTCGCGTGCGCCAGGAGCGGCAGCTCGTACACGGCTTGGAACGTCTTGGACGCCTTCTTGAGCGCTTCGGCTGCGTTACCGCCCTTCAGAGCCGCAGCCACATTATCGCTGCGCAGCGCCGAAGTCCCCGGACCGGCTGCGGCCTTCTCGAGCAGCGCCCAGATTGCCGCATCGTCGAGGCTCGCATTGGCACCCGCATCCCACTGGATCTTGAGGACATCACGCGCTTTGTGCGCCTGCCAGAAATGGTCCGCCACAACGACAACGCCGCTCGCACTTGGCAGAACGCGGCGCACTCCCGGCATCGCCAGTGCGGCGGACGAATCAATAGATCTGACCCTGCCGCCCAAGGTCGGGCACATGGCGATCACGGCGTAGAGCATGCGGGGCAACCGAACATCCAATCCGAACTCGGCGCTTCCATCGACTTTGGCTGGAGTATCCAGCCGCGGAAGGCCTTTGCCGATCAGACGAAAGTGGGCCGTCTCTTTCAGCACTACGTCTTTGGGGACCGGCATCTTTGCGGCTGCTGCCGCAAGTTCGCCGTAGCTCGCCATTCTGTTTCTGCTCAGCACCTTACCGTTCGTGGCGCGACAGTCCGAAGTCTTGACGTGCCACTTCTGCGCGGCGGCCGCGATCAACATCGAGCGTGCCTGTGCCCCGGCCTTGCGCAGCTTCTCCCAAGCTTCCGGCACACTGTTGCTGGTGCCGGTGATCTGACCGCCGTTCAGAGCATTGACGTAAGGCTGGCCGACCGGTGCGGCGACAACGTTGATCCGCGTCGGATCGACCTCGAGCTCCTCGGCCAACAAGACGGGCAACGCACTGTAGACACCCTGTCCCATCTCCGAGCGGTCGACGAGGATAGTGATGGAGTCATCGGCGCCTACCCTGAGCCAGGCATTCAACTCGCTCTGGGCCGCTCGCGCGCCACGGGGCCCACCCATCGAGGCAGGAAGTGCCAAGGCGAGCACGAGGCCACCACCCATACAAGCTGTACGGCGCAGAAAGAGCCGACGTCCGAAGTCGACCACGGACGGGGAAGTGCGCGAGGGGCCGCTCACGATGATTCCTTCCCGCGCAAAAGCTCGGCCGCTCGATGGATGGCTTTGCGGATGCGGCCGTAGGTGCCGCAGCGACAGATATTACCGGAGAGTGCGTAGTCTATCTCGGCGTCGGTTGGCGCCGGATTGGCGCTCAGCAACGCCACGGCCGACATGATCTGTCCCGATTGGCAGTAGCCGCACTGCGGCACATCGAGCTCGATCCACGCCCGCTGTACGACGTGAGCCCTGTTCTGAGACAGGCCCTCGATGCTAGTGACGCTCTTGCCTTCGAGAGCCTTGAGGGGAAGCACACAGGAGCGCGCTGCCTGACCGTCGATATGAACAGTACAGGCCCCGCAGAGCGCCGCGCCACACCCGTACTTGGTGCCGGTGAGACCCAGATGGTCACGCAACACCCAAAGAAGCGGCGTATCGTCATCGGCCTCGATGCTGTGTGTCTTCCCGTTGAGCGTGAATGTAACCATGTCACGAATGCACCCGGGATGCTCTAACCTACGCCGATATTAGCAAAGCGCGACGGCCTGATCCGCCACGCTCAGGCGGAGATCAATTATAGAGGTCCAACGAGACAACACATGCTGAACAGCGTGGACGCCTTCATGGCGACGATGGTCCCGCAGACTCCGCCAATCACGATTGACCTGGCCCTTGCCCTCGGTCGCGAGCGCTTCGGCTTTGAGGCATCAGTGGTGCGGCTGAGTGGTGAGCGGGACGAGAACTTCAAGCTGACCACCAGGGACGGAGCCGAATACGTATTGAAGGTCGCTAACTCCGCCGAGCATCCAGCGGTGGCCGACTTACTGACCGCCGCGCTACTGCATCTCGAGCGGACCGATCCGACGTTGCCGTGCCCGCGTGTCGTTCGCGAGCTCAATGGCGGGACTCGGATTCGCTTCGCGGATGAATCCGGCTGCGAACGTACGGCCCGCATGCTCACGTATCTGCCAGGGCGACTTCTGGTGACAACCCCGCGCTCGCAACGGCAGCGTGCCGCCTGCGGCCGACTAGGAGGCACACTGAGTCACGCACTGCGCAGCTTCGAGCATCCCGCCCAGCATCGGGCCATCATCTGGGACGTGCGATACGCTGGACATATGTGGCGGCTGCTCGAGCAGCTGCCCGGTTTCGCGTTCCGCCCGGTTGTCGCCGGTTTGCTGACGCGCATCGTGCCGCAGATCGATTCGCGGCTGCCGCATTTGCGTCATCAGGTCGTGCACAACGACCTGAATCCGCTCAATGTCCTCGTCGCTTCCACCGACGAGACGCGCATCAGTGGCATCATTGACTTCGGCGACCTGACCTACACGGCGTTGATCGCCGACGTAGCCATAGCCGCCGCTGAGCTGATTCCGCCGGACTGCACTCAAGCGGCTGGCGCGCGCGGGTGCGTGCTCGATGTGGTGCGCGCGTACCACGAACGCATGTCACTCTGGGAGCAGGAGCTCGCGCTGCTCGGAGTGCTGGTCGCGGCGCGGCTGATCATGAACGTGGTGGTCCACGAATGGCACGTGCACCACAACCCCTCAAACAGCCATCACGCAGCGCTTGACCCGGATTTTATGCGTGCGCGACTCGAGATTGCGGGCCGCCTATTGCGCGAGGACTTCACATTGTGAACATGTCACAAGATCCGGACCGCGCGACACTTCTGCAACGTCGGGCGCGGCTCCTGGCACCGACTTACCGCCTGTTTTACGAGCGGCCGCTGCAGATCGTGCGCGCCGAAGGCGTCTGGATGTATGACGAGCAGGGTCGTGCCTACCTCGACGCCTACAACAACGTGCCTGTCGTGGGCCACTGCCATCCCATGGTCGTTGAAGCCCTTGCCCAGCAGGCACGCACGCTCAACACCCACACGCGCTACCTGACCGAACAACCGCTGCAGCTCGCCGAGGAGTTGCTGGCTACCATGCCCGACGAACTCGCTCAGGTTGTCTACACCTGCTCGGGCAGCGAGGCGAATGATCTGGCCGTGCAGGTCAGCCAGGCGGTGACCGGGGGAACGGGAGTCATCATCACTGAGCTTGCATACCACGGTACGACCGCGCTGATGGCGGGTATGTCACCGGAGGACGGCCTGCCGCTCGGACCTGGGGTATACACGGTCGCCTCTCCGGGAGAGGCCGGCGGTGCCGCAGCTTTCGGAGCGCACGTGCACCGATGCATCGAGCGCATGCGCGCCGAAGGCGTGCGGCTTGCCGCGTTACTGGTGGATACGATCTTCTCCAGCGATGGCGTCGTGGCAGAGCCGCGCGGCTTTCTCGCCGACGCGGTGCGACATGTGCATACGGCGGGTGGCTTGTTCATCGCGGACGAGGTGCAGGCGGGCTTCGGCCGGCTGGGCGACACGATGTGGGGTTTCCAGCGTCACGGCGTGGCACCCGATCTGGTAACGATGGGCAAGCCGATGGGAAACGGGCATCCGATCGCAGCGGTCGCAGCGCGGCGCTCGCTATTCGAGCAATTCGCTCAGCGCAGGCACTATTTCAATACCTACGGGGGTAATACCGTTTCCTGTGCGACGGCGCGCGCCGTCCTGCAGGTCATTCGTAGCGAAAATCTTCTGGAGAACGCGCAACGCAGCGGCGCTCACCTGCAGCGTGGTTTGCACGCCCTGATGCAGCGCTGTCCCGCAATCCACGAGGTTCGCGGCGCGGGCCTATTCATCGGGGTCGAAATCGGCGCCAACCCGGTAACTGGCCTGAGCGGACGAACGGAGACCGCTCGAGTCGTCAACGCGCTGCGCCGGCGCGGGGTCCTCGTCGGAGTCACGGGCCGCAATGGCGATGTACTGAAGATACGCCCGCCGCTCACCTTCGAGCTGCAGCATGCCGACCTCCTGCTCGATGAGCTCGATCGGGTGCTGCATTCAGGGCCATAAGTGCGCGAGCGAATGCTCCTGCTCAAGTCATGTATGCTCTCGAGCATCGTGGCTACAACGAACAGCAAAGGCGAGTCATGAAATTGTTGCTCACGGTGTGTTTCATGGCGCTGGGACTTGCCGCCGCGAGTGGCGCGCAATCTGCGCAACCCAGTGCACAGAAGACGGTGCTCGTGACCGGGGCTAGCACGGGCATTGGACGCAAGATCGCGGAGCGACTTGCCGCCGACGGGTACTTCGTGTACGCCACGGCGCGCAAACCCGAGGACTTGAAGGCGCTCGCCGCACTGAAGAATGTGCAGGCGATTTCGCTCGATGTGACGCATCCACAGGACATCGACGCCGCTGTACGAGCTATTAGCAAGTCCGGGCGCGGCCTGTATGGACTGGTGAACAACGCCGGGATTGCGACCGCCGGAGCCATTTCCGACATGAGCCTTGATGAGTATGAGCTCGTCATGAACGTCAACGCCGCCGGGCCGGTGAGATTGATCAAAGCCTTCGAGCCGCTGGTCATTCAGCAGAAAGGACGCATCGTTAACATCGGGTCGATATCCGGCATTCTCGCCGCATCGAACTTGACGGCCTATGCGATGAGCAAGCACGCGATCGAGGCGCTCACCGACTCGCTGGCCGGGCAGCTCGGCCCACTCGGGGTTTGGGTCAGTGTCGTCGAGCCGGGCAACTACAACTCGCAGATCGGAAAGAATGCCTTGGGGCGAATCGGGGCAGAGTCACCGGCGGCCCACTCGCGGGGCTACCAGCTGCGCGCGGATCGATCCAATTATAAGGATCCTGATGAGGTGGCCGCAGCCGTCGAGCAGGCGCTGTTCGAGCCGCAGCCCAAACGACGCTACATGGTGGTCCCCAATCAGGACGAAGCGGAGATCACCATCCGCAAGCAAATCGAGCAGCTCGTGCAGCTGAACGAGGGTCAGGCTTACACCTACGACCGGACGCTGCTCATCAAGATGCTCGATGACGCGCTGGGCAAGGCCAGACCGCAAACGCACTGACGGGAAGGGTCGAATAGCCCCAAGTGGGCCACAACGGCCGAGGCGCTTGTTGCCTGCCTTGAGCCCCCTGTCCGGTGAAGTGTCTGTAGCGGAGTTTGAGACGCGCGTCACTTTCTCGCCGGTTGCCCCGCCCGCAGCGGAAAGATCTGCGACGCCGGAATTCCTGTATCGCGCGCCGTCGTTCTAAGGTTATGTTGTGAAGATACGCCTCAAAGTCGCGGCGTTGATTGCCGGCGTTTGCGCCATTCTCGGTGCGGCGGAGTTTCTCGTTGCGCAGAGGGTGCTCACGCCGAGCTTCGTGGAGCTCGAACGGTCGGATGCGCGCACGGCCATGCGGCGCATCAACTTTGCCCTGGAACTGGATCTGGATCGGCTGGCCTCCGCTGCCAGGGATTGGGGCAATTGGTCCGATACATACCGCTTTCTGCAGGATCACAACCCGGCTTACGCGGCGGAAAGCGCCACCGATGTCGCTCTCAAGCAGCTCAAAGTCGACGTGTTCGCAGTCGTCGATCTGGATGGCAATCTATTGCTGGTGAAGGAATTGCCCTTGGGAGACGGCCGACCCGCACACCTGCAGCTGCTGGCTGGTAAATCCCTGCCGGCGGAGTTCCCGTGGCGCTCGGGTCTGCGTTTCGGCCAGTTCCGCAAAGGCTTCGTACGCAGTGATCGCGGTACCTTCATGTTGGCTGCAGCTCCCGTGCTCGATGGCAAGGGCGGCGGACCGGCGCGCGGCACGGTGTTGATGGGCCGACTTCTTTCCGCGAACGAAGTGCGCATGGTCGGCGAGCAGGCGCAAGCGCAAGTCGCCATTCTGCCGCCGCGAGCGCAAGCCGGCGCGCCGCAGCTGATAGAGACCGACACCAGCACTCAGGTCTATCGATCGATCGAAGATATCTACGGTCGTCCCATCATGGACGTACGCGTGGATGTGCCGCGAGATATCACCGAGCGCGGCCGTTCCGCCGTGGCCTACGCATCCGGGTATCTGATCGGCGCACTCGTCGTGCTCAATATTCTGCTGGTCGTCGTGCTGCACTATGTGGTGCTTCGCCCCCTGGACGTGGTGACGCGACACGCGGTTGCGATCGGCGCGGACCAAGACCTTAGCTTGCAGTTGAATCTCGCGGCCCGTGATGAGATCGGTACCCTGGCGCACGAGCTCGACCGCATGGTCGCGCGGCTTGCCGAATCGCGCCGTCAGCTGGTCGATCAGTCGTTCGAGGCCGGGCATGCGGAAATGGCCAAGGGCGTGCTGCACAATCTGGGCAACGCGATGACTCCGATCGGAGTTCGATTGGCGCGCTTGCGAGACCGACTGCGCGCAGCGCCGATTCAAGATGCGACGCAAGCTGCGGAGGAGCTCGCCGGTGTCATAACTGATCCGCAGCGCCATGCGGATCTACAGGAGTTCACGCGCCTGGCCTCGAAGGAACTCGGAGCCATCATCCGCGGTGCGGCCGATGACGTCGAGGTCATGACGCGGCAAATAGCGGCGGTCCAGCTGATCCTGTCCGAACAGCGCCGCGCAGCGCGCAATGAATATGTGATCGAAGCTGTGCGACTTCCGGAACTCCTCGCCCAGGCCTTGGAGATCGTGCCCGACTCCGCCCGGGCTCGGCTTTCGATTCAAGCCGATGAATCGCTACGCAGAGTCGGCGTGGTACACGTCGCCCGCACCGTGCTGCGGCTCGTCTTGCAGAACATCATCATCAATGCCGCGGACGCGGTGCGCGAGACATCCAGGGACCAGGGTCAGCTGCTCGTTAGCGTCGAGGTCGTGTACAGCGCCGAGGGTGAGCAGTTGCGATTGCATTGCGTGGACGATGGCATCGGCATAGCCGCGGACAACCTCGGTCGGGTGTTCGACAAAGGCTTCTCCACCAAATCCCGAGAAACCAACAGTGGCATCGGACTGCACTGGTGTGCCAATGCCATTGGTGCGCTCGGTGGGCGAATCTGGGCGAGCAGCGAGGGGCTCGGGCGCGGCGCATCGATTCACCTCGAAGTGCCATTACCGGCACGCGAGCGAGGGGTGATTGCAGGAGCTGCATGAGGTTGCCATGGTAGAGCAGAAGCGAACGCCGATAAGGGTGTTGGTAGTCGACGACGAGGCCGACGTGCGCGAGGCTTATCGGCAGATCCTACTCGAAGCAGACGTAAGTCAGGATCTCGCGGCATTCCGTGACCTGCGCAGTCGTCTCTTCAAACGCGCAGACCGTTCCTCCTCCCGAGCGCAATCCGCTCCGGCGGGCTCTGCTTTTGATCCGTCCTTCTGTGATCAAGCGGCGGCGGCGGTGACCGCCGTGCGGGAAGCGCTCGCGCGCGAGCGACCTTTCGCGGTCGTGTTCCTCGATGTGCGCATGCCTCCGGGGCACGACGGTGTTTGGGCCGCACGGCGGATCCGCGAGCTCGATCCGGCGATTGAGATCGTGATCTGCACGGCCTACTCGGACGTCGACCCCGGTGACATTGGCGGCATTGTTCCACCCGAAGACAAGCTCTCGTATCTGCAGAAGCCCTTTCATCCGCACGAAGTGCGACAGATGACCATTTCCCTGGGAAGCAAGTGGCGCGCAGAGCGGCGCATCGTCAAGCTCGCCTATTTCGATCCGCTGACCGGATTGTCCAATCGCGAGCAGTGCCGCAACCGGCTGCTAGCTGCGGTTGAGGCCGCACAAAAGCACCACAGGACCCTCGCGGTGCTCTATTTGGATCTCGATAACTTCAAGAGGGTGAACGATACGCTTGGCCATGCGGTCGGGGACGAGCTCTTGCGCGTGGTGGCGGCGCGACTGCGCGACTCGCTGCGCTATGACCACGCGGTGAAAGCCGAAGAGGATGCAATGCGGCGTCCAGGCGATCTCGCGCGGCTCGGTGGCGATGAATTCCTGGTGCTGCTGCCCAACTTGCGCAGCGCCGGAGATGCTGGAGCGGTGGCCGAGACACTCATACGCGCGGTGCGCGAGCCCATGCGCTTGGCAGCCAATTCCCTGGTTGTGACGCCGAGCATTGGTATCGCGCTCTTTCCTCAGGACGGAGCTGACGCCGAGTCCCTACTGCGCAACGCGGACCTCGCGATGTATTTCTCAAAGCGCAGGAGTCCCGGCAGCTTCGCCTACTATGACGCCGCGATGAACGCAGCCGCCCTGCAGCGCTTTACGATCGAGGACCGCTTGCGCGGTGCCCTCGAGCGTCACGAGTTTTCGTTGAACTACCAGCCGCAATTTGATCTGACTACGGGCGGCGTGTCGGGCCTCGAGGCGCTATTGCGTTGGACCAGCCACGAGCTGGGCCCGGTACCGCCTTCGGAATTCATCCCCATTGCGGAAGAAACCGGGTTGATCCTTGGCATCGGCGAGTGGGTGTTGCGCACTGCCTGCCGCCAGGCCAAGGCGTGGCAGGACGAGGGACTGCCTTTCGTCCGCATAGCGGTCAACGTGTCCGGCCGAGAGTTCGCCTTGCCGCAATATCCCTCGCAGGTCGCAGCCATTCTGCGTGAAACCGGCCTGGACCCGTCCAGCTTGGAGCTGGAGATCACTGAATCGATCGTTATGGCTGACGAGCCGCGCGCCGAAAGGGCACTCGCCGAGTTGAAGCAGCTGGGCGTATCGCTTGCGATCGATGACTTCGGCACGGGCTACTCGAGCTTCGGCCGCTTGCGCAACTTTGCCGTGGATCGCCTGAAGATAGACCGCTCGTTCGTCACCAGCATCAACGAAGGCAGCGACGAACGGGCGATCGCCGCGGCCATCATCGCGATGTCCCGTTCGCTGCGCATCAACGTCACCGCCGAGGGGGTGGAAACGGTCCCGCAGTTGGTGTTCCTGCAGGAGCACGCCTGCCAGGACGCGCAGGGCTTCCTATTGAGCAAGGCTCTGCCTGCGGAGGCTGCGCGTGACTTGCTCCGGAGAGCGCGTGAGAACTCCGATGGGTCGCGCACGCAGCGCCTCAAGGCGATCATGAGCTAACCCTCTGTCCGGCCCGCCATGGCACGGAGATCTGCGCCAACGTGGCCGAATTCGGGTGCCCTACAAGACTACTCGTAGGCCGCTCGAATGCGCATGGATGTCGAGTGCGCGGGCACCGACTATGATCGCAAGCCGTCTGCGCCGGTGGACCGCGGACGCTACACCCCATGCACATGAACAGCGGAATGGCCGGAAGGCGCAGCTTCGGAGGCCCGAAGCTCGCCCGTTGTGCCCTTCTGCTGTACTGTTGTCATGCATATTCGCAAACGCTGGCGAACTCCATGCAGCAGCCAGCGCCAGTCGGTCGCAGTGAAGCTGATGAACGCTGGACGATTTCCGCCGCGGTATACACCTATTTCCCGCCCGAAACCGGGAACTACCTGCAGCCAACGCTGGCCGCCGATCACGACTGGCTACACCTGGAGGGGCGCTACAATTACGAGGAGCTCGACACCGGCTCGGCCTGGCTCGGTCACAACTTCAGTGGTGGCGGCGAGAAGGTGCAGTGGGAATTTTCACCGATGCTTGGAGGGGTGTTCGGGAAACTCACCGGCATTGCGCCCGGATACCGAGGCTCCCTGAGCTGGCGCAAGGTCGAGCTGTCCAGCGAAGGCGAATACATCATCGACACTGCCAATTCGTCCGACAGTTACTTCTACAATTGGTCGGAACTGTCGCTGGGTCTGTTCGATCGATTCCGCATCGGTGTGGCGGCACAGCATACACATGCCTACCAAACCGACCGCGACGTGCAGCGCGGAGTGCTCGCGGGACTCTCCTACAAGAACGCGGATCTGACCGGCTACGTCTTCAACCCTGATGACCGCACGCCAACTGTCGTGATTGCGCTGAGCATGAGTTGGTGATGGCTGGCGTCCACGTAAAGGCGCAGCCGAAGACCAGGGCGCGAGACATCCGTCGTTGGTTGAACGTGAGAGGGATGCGCTCGCTTGCCCATGGGAGCCCATCGTAAAAGCCGATGGCTTTGCTCATGTGACCACACCCTGGTCGAACGTGCCCCTCGGGTCCCCGGATCCGCCTAGCTTGTCGGCATGGAATCCGGATAGAGGCGAGTCAACACCTCACGCGCACTGGCGGTTACGATCGGTAACAGCACAGCGGCTGTCGTGTCGGCATTTGAGCTGTCCGCGTCCGCGTCACGGGCAATGGCCCACACCGATTGCAGCTGCTCGCGCCTCGTCTGCACAGCTGCGTTAACCGTTTCCTGCCAATGCGGCGGTGCGAGGCCCGCCACAAAATCACCGCGTCCCCGTCCGAAATGCGCGACTGTGAGATACCTCATCAAAGCAGCGGCGAAACGATCGTCGAGAAACTCGCCGGACCACCGCACAGTCGCATCCTGCGAGCCCCGTGCAAGGTTGTAGGCCCTTGCAATCCCGCGCGCCCCAAACGCACCTAACACGCCACCGACCAACGCACCGGCGCCAAAAGTGAGCCCTCCGGCGGCAAGGTCTGCCGCCAAACCGCCCAGTGCGCCAGACACCAGGCCACCAAGCACACTTGCCTTATCCGCGTCCACGGGTCGGCGGACCGAGAACTGGTGCCCCAGCTGCTGCAGCACTTCCTCCGTGGCGTTGCCTGAAAGACCGTGCAGACGCACGAGCTCCGTGGTCGCTGCGCGGACCTGTGCGTCGAGGCGCGTCGCAAGCACGTTTTGCACGCGCTGCAGTTCAGCACTGTCGCGCTCGCCGCCGCCGGTTAGCACCTCGCCAATCCAGGCTCGAGCCTTACCTGCCAAGTCCAGATCGACGATCGGCTCAGTGTCGATTGCGATCACCGCGAGCTGGTGCGCCAGCGTTTGCATCGACTGCTCGAAAACCGCCCAATTGCGTTGCTTCCAGGCTTCCCGAAGCCTCGCAAAGGCCGCCTGTTTGCCCGCAGGCAGCACGCGTTGCACGAGCTCCAAGAGCGTGCCCTCCTGCACCCAACAGCGTGCGAAGGCATCAAACGGCAGTACCGCCCGGACGCACGCATGGCGAGCTGCGAGGGTTTCCCACTGCTGCAATTCTCGCTGGAGCTCCGCGCTATCGCGTGGTGGCCCAAGCTGGTTCAGCAGCAGGATGACTGGTTTTCCCAACCACTCCAGAATCTGCATCTCGATACCGACGTACGCAGTTGCAGCTGGCTGCTCACTAGCGTTCGCCACGTACAGGACAGCGTCGCTCGAATCGCGTACGTTGCGCATTGCCTGCTGTCCGCACCAGAACGGGCGGTCAGCGATCCGATCCCAGACTTGGGACAGAAACCAGCCCAAAGGCTGCGCCGCTTGCTGCAGCCGCCTCAAGAGACGGGCACTGTCGCCGAATCCGGGGGTATCCCACAGCACCAGAGAATCGCCCTCGACAGATTCAATGAGCACGTGACTTTCGGAGAGCTCCGTGACGTGTGCTCGATCGCGGACCTCGCCGATGTCGCGGCGGAGCAGCGTCCGCGCCAAGGTTGTCTTACCCACATTCGTATGGGAGACCAGAGTCAAGTCCACGCGTGCGGATGTGCTCGTCATGGGATCGCGGAGGGTCCGCCCGAGGACCACAGAGAAGCACGGGCCAGCTCTTGCGCTTCGGTCGCGGCCGCAGATGCGGGGGTAATATGCGATAAATCCACGATGCAGGCGCGCATACCGTAGCCAGCTACAAACTCGGACCACAAATTACGACGCTCCCGCAACCGCTGCTCGAAAGTCGCATCACCTTGCATGCGTGCGGCATAGGGACCCGTGTCGATCACGATCAGCAGTGGTCGCGGTTGTGACTTGCGCGCCAGCGAGTCGCGCAGGGCGTTAATGACTGCGCCATGATTTTCGACCTCCGGCGTTGAGGCCGCGGTCATGAGCAGGACGTTCCAGTCTGTCGCGTCGGCGTCGCTCCCCGTCAACGCGGCGCGAAATTCATCCTCCTGCCCGTAGTGGATGCTCGCACGCATTTTCACTTTGATGATCGCGCCGAGCGTTGCTGCCAGCAGTGTCTGCAATCCGGCGATGGCTGCCGGAGTCGGCTCATAGGCGAAGCAGACGATGCCGGCGCTCTCGTGCAAAGCGCCCCCGGCGGTGCCCGCGAGCGCGGCACGCCCGTAGCCGATGAGCGCACCTGGCAAGGGTGGATTTTTTGACAGGCGCCAGAGCTTAAAGCCCGACATGCATGCCAAGATCAGCCGCGGCACGATGATATACAACACTGCCGTGAGCGCTATGAGATGAATCCAACTGGCTGCCTCGCCGCCTCCTGACACACCGGTCCAGCGCAATGCATTGATGCCGCTGATCGAGGGCAATCCAATTCCCGAAAGTCGCGCGCCAGGGCCGTACAACACGGCAAGTAGAGCGTGCACTGATTCTGGACCGAGGAACGTGCTTTCCCAGCCGGCCTCGTAGCGCAATGCGATGCCACGTATGTAAAGTCCTGCGATCAAGCCCGCTGCTACCAAAGCCGCTGCGCAATGCATCAACCGCTCGGCGCGTTCCAGGAGCAGCGGGTGCTCGACCTGCGCCCAGTCGCGGGCAAACCGTTGCAGCGCCGCCGCCAGCGGAGCGTTGAAGCGCATCGACTGTTTCAGCAGGCCGTCGATTCGCGCGCCGATCCAACGCTCATAGAAGCGACCGACCCAGGGTATAGCGGCGGGCGTCGACCCCCGTCGCTTGATCCACACTACAATGAGTAGCGCGTAGACAAAGAAATTCCAGGCGATCAGCCCGATGAGAGGAAACGCCAGAATATTGATCCGACGGCTGCCATCCAGAGTGGACAACGACAAGCCGACTAGAAAGGCGAGGACCAGGGCCGCTCTGCCAACCCACGTCAGCCCGCCTGCAACGGCCAGCACATGGTCCACGGCCGGTGATCGAAGCCGCACCTGAGCCAGCAGCCGCTGCGCCCTGAAGGCCAACAAGGTCTCATCCGCGGGTGTTAGCCCGATGCCCGGCTGCATGGCTCGGCCGCCTGGCGCGCTTCGCAAAGCCTCGCGCGTTGCCTCGGCACGATCCGCCGGAGGAAGCACATCCCCTGCGCGATCGGACTCCTCGATCGCCTGAATCAGCAGAACGATGCGCAGTGTTCGAATATTCACACGGTCAAGAGATTTGCACTCGATCCGTTGCCCATGTGCCGGTAGCAACGTTCAGTAGGCGGCTCGCACCCAGTTCTGCTTCGACTTCTTGGGCCGCTTGTAGCCAGCGTCCGGCTGACGCGGCGGCAGCTCGAGCTCGACTGGCCGGAGGTCCTTATAGGGAATCTGGTGCAGCAGGTGCCGGATGCAGTTTAACCGCGCCCGCTTCTTGTTGTCAGCGTCGATGATGTACCAGGGTGCCTTCTTGCGGTCGGTGTACTCCAGCATAACGTCCTTGGCCTTCGAGTACTCGACCCAGTGCTTGCGCGCCTCGAGGTCCATCGGGCTCAGTTTCCAGCGCTTGAACGGGTTGTGCATGCGCTCCACGAAGCGCCGCTCCTGCTCCTCGTCGTTGACTGAGAACCAGTACTTGACGAGGTGGATTCCCGAACGCACCAACATCTCCTCAAACAGCGGGCAGGCGCGCAGAAATTCCCAGTACTCCTCTTCGGTACAGAAGCCCATGACGCGTTCGACACCGGCGCGGTTGTACCAGCTGCGGTCAAACAGCACGATCTCACCGCCAGCGGGCAGGTGCTGGACGTAACGCTGAAAGTACCACTGCGAGCGCTCGCGCTCGGTCGGCGTGCTGAGCGCGACAACGCGACAGACGCGCGGATTGAGGCTCTGGGTGATGCGCTTGATGACGCCGCCCTTGCCGGCCGCATCGCGGCCCTCGAATAGCACGCACACCCTCAGGCCCTGCAGCCTCACCCACTCCTGCATCTTGAGAAGCTCGACCTGCAGCCGCACGAGCTCATCGACGTACTTATAATGCTTCGGCGCGTGGTCCGGCGGCTTGGCGTCGCCCACGATGCACCAGCGACGCTCGGCCGCGGCCAGCTCGATCGCATTGCGGTAGATCTCTCCGGCCGGCTCCTGGTTCTTGTCCTTAGGTTTGGATTTTTTCATGGCCCGTGCACCTCGTGGGAAACGCCTCGCGCGGTCAGGCCGACGGAGCGCTTCAGACGCACACTACGGCTATCGGTTGGGACATTGCAAAGACATCATGCTCCAGCGCTCCAGAAAGGCCGTCATCGCCCTCGAGCAGGAGCATCCCACGGACTCCTAAGGCCCGCCGGGAGCGACTGGTGCGAGGAGCAGCCACCTGCTGCGATAGACTACAATCCCGCCTCGCTGGCCGAATCCGCGTTCATGGAATGGAGGAAGTGCCGTGTCCACACCCGTTAGAAAGAGTTCCCCAGGCGTGTTCGCAGAGATGCAGCGGATTTTTGCTCTGCAGCGTGCTCAACAGTGGGAAACGAAGGCCACCACCGCCGAACAGCGGAAAGACAAACTGAGGAAGTTGAAATCGGCCGTGGAGGCTCACGGCGATGAGATCGTGGCGGCGGTGAAGCAAGACACTCGCAAACCCGAGGGTGAAATACGCGTCACGGAATTGCTGAATGTGGTCGCCAATATCGAGCGGAACATCAACAACCTCGATGAGTGGATGAAACCGATTGAGGTGGTTCCATCCACGAGCAAGACCGACAAGGCAAGGATCGTCTACGAGGCGCGCGGCGTTTGCCTGATCTTGGGTCCTTGGAATTTTCCGCTCGGATTGGTCTTCGGGCCCCTTGCAGCAGCTGTTGCAGCTGGAAACTGCTGTATGGTGAAGCTCACGGACTTGTGTCCGGCTGCGGCCGCAGTCGCCGCGAAGATCATCAGACAGGCGTTCGACGAGAAGGAGGTTGCCATATTCGAGGGCGGCGTAGAGGTCGCAACCGCTCTGCTCGACCTACCGTTCAACCACATCTTTTTCACCGGAAGCACGCGGGTGGGAAAGCTGGTCATGGCGGCCGCGGCGAAGAATTTAGCCACCGTCACCCTGGAACTGGGCGGCAAGTCTCCCGTCATCGTCGATGAGGGCGCCGATGTGAAGAAGGTCGCCGCGGATCTGGCCGCCGCCAAGCAGTTTAACGGAGGGCAAGCCTGCATCAGCCCGGATTATGTGTTCATCAAGGAGCAACAGAAGGACGGCTTGATCGAGGAGTTTCGCGCCAAGGTGAGACAGAACCTCTACCGGGACGACGGCAGCATAAAGAAGGAAGGCATCGCCCAGATCATCAACGATCAGAACTTCATCCGCATCGAGAAACTCTTCGATGATGCAGTGGCCAAGGGCGCCAAGGTTGCTGTCGGCGGCACGTTGGAGGCAGCCGACCGCACCATCCATCCCACACTGCTGACCGATGTCACACCCGACATGGCGATCATGCAGGAGGAGATTTTCGCGCCGATCGTTCCTCTGCTCACTTACAAGAACATCGACGATGTCATCGAGCACATTGCCCGGCGTGACAAGCCGTTGGCGCTGTACATTTACAGCAACAATCGCCACAACATCGACAAAGTGCTCAGCCGAACTTCATCGGGTGGTGTGACGATCAACGGGTTCTTCTCTCATTACCTGGAAAACCAGCTGCCTTTCGGTGGCGTCAATCAAAGCGGCATGGGCAGCTATCACGGGGTGTTCGGGTTCAAGGCGTTCTCTCACGAGCGCTCGGTCTACGTGCAGGAGAATCGTTCGGCGGGCTGATTCCCGCGACTGTTGCCTGGTGAGCGCGCGGACTTCAAGCGGATTGCGATCAGCGGCCTAGTCCCAACCGCCCTTGGCCAGTTCCAGCGGCAGGATGCGTATGAACGCCTCGACCGCGTGGATCTGTCCGTCGTATACCTTGAATGCTTCAAACGCGGTGAGCTGATCGCCCATGGGCTCGCGCACGCCCCAATTCAAGCGCAACAGAACGATGCCCATTCGCTCGTCGACGCCCACGATGCGTGTGGTTACTTTACCCAGACGCTTGAAGATGGCGAGCGACTGCGTGGAGATATTCTGGCAGCCCGGCGCGAACTTGCAGTCCGGTCCCGCCATGATCTGACCGTTCTCGTATCGATAGGCGTTCGCTGTGAAGGGCGCCTTGACATCGGCGAAGGTTTTCGCCGCGTTCAGTCCTCCCGGGTAATGCAAGGCTGCTTTGAGGGCGTCCTCGCGCGAGGCGAGCTGCTGCGCCCGCGGCGCGTAGTTCATCTCTTCGCTCGGCGCACTCAGTCCGTCGATATTGAAAATGAGGCCTTCAGCGCGGCTGCGGGTTGCAACCATCTCCATTTCGGTGATCTTCTGGTCAACCGCCTTGAGACGCACCACTAACAGTATCGGCGCGCCGCTTTCTTCCACAATGGCAGCGGTCGCGGCCGTTCCGCCGCGCTCGTCGAGAAAGTCCTGCCGGTAGCCGCGCAGGCGGGTGACCGTCTTCAAGATGCCAACCCTTTCGAGGGGCTTGTCGATGGCGTCTTCGGTGACGCGCACTTTGTCGCTGAGAGGCAACTTGCTCGTATCATGCTTCAAGAGGGAATACAGGTATGCGGTGATCATCCCGCGCAGGCATTCACGATCGCAGCTGGGAGCAGGCGGGCCTGCAGGGTTCGAGGCCGCCTGCACGGCGGACGCGCAGGCGAGCAGGATGAGATACGGCAAAGTGGATGTTTTCATGTTTCCCCCAAGATCGCGGCCTCATTGAGCTGCAGCTCTCTCGATACCCTGCCATGGTCACGTGTCCATCGACCTCGTGTCCAGCTCCTTCTGCGATGCGTATAGATCATCGCCTGAAGAGGCCAGAAACGCCGAGTGAACGCTGGACGCCGTCGACTCAACGCGCCAGGCCGTCGCGACTCGCCGTGGACACAGGGAAGATTCCTGCACCGAACCCAAATGCCGCTGAGCTGAACTTCAGCTCGGCGTTCATCTGCAACGCCGCTATTCCGACGTTGGTGCGAACGAGGAAGCAAAAGATATAAAGGAGCAAGCAAAGGCACCATGCGCCAAGCGACCGGCCGTATTGTTGTGTTTTCAATGGCAGGGACGGCCATGCTTGGAGCTCCCACTGCGCGATGACAAGCCGATCAATCTGTGTACTCGTTGAATCCCCGACCGCTTAAGATCATTGGCACACACCTTTGCGCTCGCACTGCCCGCGTCTTTGCCTGCTTCGCGCCCGAGACGTAAAAGAAGTACGACCTTCTGCGTCCCGGGGTGAGGGCCTCGAACGCCGCCTTCAGCTTTGGAGCTGCATTCAGTCTAAGCTGCAGCTCCTCGGGAACCACATACTCAGAAGCCTTCTTCAGAGGAACCTTTCTTTTCGACTTTTCCACCTGGATGGCTTCGTCGATGTAACTCCCAAGGGTCGGACCCAGAGCCGAAATCTCTTTGGGGGAGGTGAATCTGACCCAGCGGCCCGCCTGCGTATGCTCGCCGATTCTTTTGAGAATGCGCTTCGGGTCTTTGAGCAAGGCGCCCTTGAAGAACGAGAGCGCGCACGCGTCCTTGAGCGGGATGATGATCGCCACGTTCCGCTTCTGGTAGGTGAAGCAGGGCTTGCCCCATTTAAGCTCCTCGCCCAGGCCACACTCGAGTGCGATCTTCCTCAGGGCGTCCGTTTCCTTCTGCCACTTTTTCGCGTAAGGCACTTTCATCGTCCCACCCCCTTTGCCGCATCCGGTTCGGTGACGAGTCGCTCTTCCGTGCCGTCTCACGCACCCCAGAATGCTGCTGATCGACGCAATCCACAATCTCCACGTCCGTACGAACAACGCTCGCGGGCACGTCAATCCAAATCATCGATCGGGCCCGAAGGCGGATCGTGGCCACGAACAGAATCGAACCGCGGACCTACCGATGTTTAGTGGTGACCTCCAAATCGACTAAGTAGCTAAAATCACTGGAAAAACGCAGCACCACTCGCATGACTTCAATGCGACGCCGCTCACGCGGTAGCTGATGGCACTGGCGCAATAGGGCGAACTCGATCGCTGAAGTCCGCAGAGCCTACCAGGATCCGGTGAACCGCAAGGTCGCTCGCTTGGAGATCATCGCGGAATTTGCGGCTTGCTTTGGCGCCAGGGAGCTCGCGTTGGCGGCGCTCCGCGGGAATACGTCGACGATTGCCATGTGGCGCTGCTGTTCATCTGGGGTCCCCACGTCACTGCGGGCCATTCACGCTTCAAGAGGATGCTGCAGGACCTGAGGCTCACGGAATACTATAAAATCATAGATATCGTGCTGTATGCGTGCGCGGATCACGCAGCTCGGCACCGGAAATACTACATTCGACGGGGCGCGGACTGCGCCCCGAAGACACCAATCGCCAGGGGATCATCATGAACGCCAATCCAAGCGTAGCGATGTATGCGCTACGTGCGCTTGCGGGTGCACTCTCTGCGATCGTGCTTTCTGCGGTGCTGACCGGGCGCGCGAGTGCACAGGCTGCTGCGCCGCTCACTCTGAAGGTCATCACCGTGAGCGAGGCCAGCCTGTATGCCAACATGACGCTGGTGATGGGCAAGTCCGACGCAGCGTTGATCGACGTGCCGTTCACGCGTTCAGATGCGCACCGTGTGATCGCAGAGATCCTCGACAGCGGCAAATCGCTCAAGTACGTATACATCACACACGATCATCCCGATCATTTCCTGAGCCTCGAGGTAGTCGCGGATGCATTTCCGGATGCCAAGTTAATTACGGCGCCGACGATCGTCGCGGATATCTGGCGTTCTCTGCCAGTCAAGCTCAAGCGTTGGGGTCCGATGCTCGGCGCCAACGGTCCGCGCCGACCGGTCGTGCCGATCGCGTGGGAGCAGCCCGTGTTTCAGATCGAGGGGCAGGACCTGCAGATCCTCGGGCCCATGCAGGGCGATCACGTACACGCGACGGCGATCTACATTCCCTCGCTGCGGGCGCTCGTCGCCGGTGATCTGGCGTTCGATCAGATCTATCCGTGGCTCGGGGAGCACACGCCCGAGAGACGCAAGGAGTGGATCGGTTCGCTCGACAAGCTGATTGCACTGAAGCCGGCGATCGTCGTGGCGGGGCATCAGTTGCCCGGCCGGCCGCACGATCCGAGCGCACTCACCTTCACGCGCGACTACATCGTGGCATTCAACGCGGCCATTCCCCGCTCGAAGAACTCCGAGGATCTTGCGCGCAGGATGCGCATGGCCTTTCCAGATGCGCAGGACGTGCTCGGGGGCTTTCTCATGAGCAACTCCGCCAAAGTGGGGATGGGCGAGGCTCCACCCTGGGACGAGTAAATGGTGGCGAGGGCGCTCGATGCGACTCGTACCATGTGTTCGAAATGGAATGACACTTAGGTGAGCGGAATGGACCTTGGCGAGCAGGCGCGCACGATCCCCGCCGTGGTAAATCATCGCGCAATTGAGCAGACCCGGAGGTGGCCGGAGCGGCGGCTATTCGGGGTTCTGTTCACAGCTCTGCTGATGTCCAGCGAGGCATACGCCCAGGGGTGGCAGACGTACACCTACCCCGACCCAGGATTTGCCATCCAATTCCCCGGTGCCCCAACCGTGCAGACCACCACATTAAAGGATCCCGTCGGCCTGACTCTGCCGCTAACGCGGTATGTCCTTCGACAGGACGGCGTCCTATACACGCTGACCGTCGTGAATTATTCGAACACAAACGCAGATGCTCTGAGCACGATTGGCCAAACCGCGAAATCGTTCAGCACGACGGGCAAGCTGAACGCTAATACCGGCGTTCGTGTAAACGGAAACCACGGGCGGGAATTGACTATTACTGCAAGCGACGGAAGCCGCTCCGCAATCGCGATTTTCTTTGTCAACCACCATCTCTATACGGCAGTCGGTCAAGCATTACCGCCCGATCCCTTGGGGAGATCGGTCGATGCGGTCCGCTTTGAACAGTCGCTGCGGTTCCCTGCCGATGAAAGCGGCTTCCTTGGATTTTTCAGGGGAGGTGGTAGAACCAGTTCTAATGCACCTGCGAGCAGCATCAACAGTGGCACCAGCAACACCAATGAGGCTGGTGCTGGCAGTCGTACTGGCGCTAGCGGCAACAGTGGCGGAGAGCACGTCAGGACGGTCGCCAATCAGCGTGCGGATGCCGCCTGTGCTGGAAAGTCTGCTGGGGACATCGTGCAGCTCGACACACCTGCCGGTCCGGTACCCGCGACCTGTATCCTCACTGCCCGACCCAATCCTCCCTCGGACAGCACGTCCGATGCGCCCGAGCTCCGAAATTCAAACGGGCGGCCGAAGGCCGCGCCGCCAAATTAGCACGCAAAGTCCAGATTCCCATTCGGCGGTGGCCAAGGGGGGCAATCGACCCCACCCGCGGATTTTCAGTCCGGGCTTCAAACGACTAAGTCCCTGAAGTCACCACGAAATTACCTCGGTAGCGTCCAATATGTTCCTGAGACCCTGCCGCGAATTCCCTGAAAGGCAGAAGGTCAGCCGAATGATTTTGAGGGGCAAGCCGTCGTTCCCGGGCAAGTTCTAGCCGCAATCGTGCGGTGACGGAAAGTCGAGCGCCTCTAGAATGCGCAGCTTGTCAATTGCCGGAGATGCCAGCGTGATGCCGACCTCTAGCCCGGTCGTTGCAACTGCCGATGGTCAGAGCAGCGCACCCGGTGTGGCGGCGGAGTACTTGCCAAGGTTTTACTCGGAACTACGCCGCCTTGCGCGTGCCCGTCTGTCCGCGGGCGGTCGTTACACACTGCTCGACACGACCGCGCTGGTGCATGAGTCGTTTTTGAAGCTGCAGCGCTCCGGCAACCTGTCCGTCAATGATGGCGAGCATTTCCTTGCCTACGCTACCAAAACCATGCGCTCCGTCGTGGTCGATTACGCGCGCCGGCGCAAGGCCGAACGGCACGGTGGAGGCCGTACGCACACCTCGCTCAATACCGGGCATGCTGAGGAGATCAGGGCATCCGATGATGAGATCCTTGAGGTGCATGAAGCACTCGAGATCCTCGCAGGCGTCGATCCGCGTCTGGTGCAGGTGGTGGAGATGCGTTATTTCGGTGGTCTCACCGATGTCGAGATCGGACAGGCACTCGGAGTGACCGACCGCACTGTGCGGCGCGACTGGGAACGTGCTCGGCTCCTGCTCGCCGGATTACTCAGTCGCTGAAGCCTCGTGGCCGGGTCGTCCGGTTTCTACGCGGGATTGCGTGGTTCGAAGAGAAGTTCACTGCTCCGGCACTGTGCATGATGTCCCCTCTGATCCATGACGTCCCGAGGTGGCGCCGCGTAAACGCGCTGCTGCGGCAGGGGCTCGCGCTGTCACAGGCGGAACGCGAAATCTGGCTAGCGAGCATCCCAGATGAGCAGGCCGACCTGATGCCTGTAATTCGCGCACTCTTCGCCCGCGCGAGCATCGAGTCGGATTTGTTTATGGCGCGGCCGGTTGCTCCCGTGTGGGCCGAAGCGATCGCCGACACCGGCGCAGTCAGAGCTGGCGAGCAGGTTGGGCCATACCGCTTGGTGCGAGAACTCGGCAGCGGTGGCATGGGGACGGTGTGGCTGGCCGAACGCGCGGACGGGGTGCTGCGGCGCCAGGTCGCACTGAAACTGCCGCGCTATGGCTGGGCGCCCGGCGTCGCCGAGCGTCTCAAGCAGGAGCGCGACGCGCTCGGCGCGCTGGAACACCAGCACATCGCGCGACTCTACGACGCCGGGATGACGGACGAGGGACGCCCCTATCTGGCGATGGAGTTCATCGACGGTGCTCCCATTGATGTCTTCGCCGCCACCCACAATCTGCCGGTGCGTGGACGGCTGGAGCTGTTTCGGCAGGTGACGCAGGCGGTGGACTTTGCCCATCGCCGCCTGATCGTGCATCGTGATCTGAAGCCTTCAAACATTCTGGTGACGCACGGTGGAGAAGTGCGGCTGCTCGATTTCGGCGCTGCCAAGCTCTTGCGGGACGGAAGCTCGCCCGAATCGGCGCTCACCCGCGAGGCCGGCCGAGCGTTGTCACCGGATTACGCTTCCCCGGAGCAGATCCGCGGCGAGCCCATTACGGTGGCGAGCGATGTGTACTCCCTCGGCGTCGTCCTCTTTGAGCTGCTGACCGGCAGTCGTCCATATCGCCTGGAACGGCAATCGAGTGCGGCGCTCGAGGCGGCCATTGTCGATGCCGAGGCGCCTGCCCCGAGCTCGACGGTAGCGCGCGACCGCAAGCTCTCTGGGGCACTGCGCGGCGACCTGGACAACATCGTCCTTAAGGCGCTGAAGAAGTCCACCCACGAGCGTTACGCGACCGTCCGCGAATTCGCCGATGATCTCCAGCGCTGGCTCGATCACGAGCCGGTCCGCGCTCGTGCGGACAGCCTCGTGTACCGGCTGCGAAAGTTTGTGCGGCGCAATCGGATCGCGGTAGCTGCGACGAGCCTGGTGATTTGCACGCTCGCGGCCGCCACCGCCGTGACCAGCACGGAGATGTTCGAGGCGCGTCGGCAGCGCGATGAAGCGCGGTTGCAGGTAAAGCGCGCCGAGGCGCAGGAGCGCTTCGCCAATATGGTCATGGAGCAGACCGGGCCAGGCGGGCGCGAGCTCACGCGCGAGGAGATGCTCGATCGTAGTGTCGAGCTGCTCGAGCAGCAGTACAGCAACGACCCGCGCTTCATCGCCCGGGCGCTGATTCCGATCTCCGGCCGCTACATGGATCTCGGTGACAGCGCCAAGGAACTCGCCGCGCTGGAGCGGGCGGAAACGATCGCACGGCAGCTCCATGATCCGGTGCTGCTGCTCGCCGTGCAGTGCAACACCGTTGAGACCGAACTCGCGCGGGGAAGTTTGGAGCGCGCAACAGGGCGCATGTCCGAGGCGCGTACCCTGCTGGCGCACACGCACGGTGTGCCGCTGGCCAAACGGATCGATTGTATCCACGCCGAAGCGACGCTGGCCGATGCCCGCGGCGACCGTGCGACTGCGGTGGAACGGATCAACCAGGCAATCGTGTTGCAGGAGAAGCTTGATCGCACGGATCTGACTTATCGCGCGCTGTTATCCCATGCACAGGTGCTGTATCTGCACGCCGGTCGGCCGCAGGACGCATGGGCGGTCATCGAGAAGACCCTCGCGGTGCTGCAGAGGACCGACGCACGGAACAATCAGGCCCGCTCGGGAGCGCTGCACAACCAGGCTATGGCACTCTGGCAGATGGGCGAAGTGAGCGCCGCGCTAGGCCGCGAAACCGAGGCGTTCACCCTCGTCAGCACCGAGCACTCCGATCAACCGGCGCATCCGGTCATGGCTGCTGTTATCGGCGGACTGCTGACACGCATGAACCACCCGGAAGAAGCCGTAGTGTGGGGCGAGCGCGCTCTCTCGAGCGCGCGCGCCGGCGGCAATCTCGGCGCGGAGGTGTTCGCGCTCGCCATGCTCGCCGAAGTTGAAGAGCGCCTCGGTCATCATCAGCGGGCAGCCGCCCTGGCTCACGATGCTGCAAGCCTCATCCAGCCGGACAGCGATCCGCGGCTGCGCGCATCGGTGGCTTACGCCCGTACGCTCATCGCGTTACACCGCCATCACCTTCACGAAGCGCAGGCTGCATCCGCCGTGCTACTCGAGGCGATCGGCTACCCGGATTCGGCCAAGCTGCATGCGTTCCAGGCCGCGGACCTGCAACTGCTGCTGGCCGCGCGCGTCGCACTTGGTTCTGGGAACCCTGGCGATGCCGCGCGGCTGAGCGCGCAGGCACTCGAGATTGCCACTGCTGTGGCACGCGATCCGCAGCGGAGTGCGACGGTCGGCGAAGCACGGCTGGTGCTTGCTCGCGCACGTGATGCCCAGCACGACCGCGCGGGCGCCCACCAGGCAATTCGCGGTGCCGCGCAGGCACTCGGCGCAGGGCTGTCGCCCGATCATCCCCTCGCTCTCGAGGCTGCCGCAATCGAGGCGCGTCTCTAGCGCTCGCGCCGGCGGATCTTCCCCCGGCGAGACCTTCCAAAGCGACGACCGCGGCATATGGCGCCTGAGCCATTGCCGTGTCCGGATTAGCCCCATCCTCACGTGGAACAAGACGAGACCGGGAGAGCGGGCACTACCGCAACGAATCCGGCTCACCACAGCTGCGCTGGGAGTTACCCGCGCGGCACCACCCACTACCGAGGAGGGGATCGCCGCAGGCGCAGGATGCCGAAGGCGGCCCCGTCAGATGCAACCATGGAACTCATTCTTCTCCCCTCGCTCGTCGGCATGATGATCATGTTCGCGGTGCAGTTCATGGAATTCGTGCACCGGGAACCTGCAACAGAACTCGGCGCCACTATCCGAGCTATCGCTCTCAACGTCGCGGCGGTGTCGATCATTCACCTCGCAGCGATAAGGTATGTCTTTCTGCCGCTCGGAACCGTTTGAGATGCGGCCAACGACTTCTTAACCAGTCGTCGCATGTCCGGAATAGGCCCGCACTCGCGTGGAGCAATACAAGGCCGGGAAGCGGGCGATGCACCCGTGAGTTCCGGATCATCAAACTCGACCAGCGACAGAGGATCTCTTTATGAATGCCGCCGTTGACACCTTAAACCACGAATCGCGCCACGCCGCCCGCTATGCTCAAGTCGTCAGACTGTCGAAAAGAGTGGAATGGCAGATCGATCGCGATTTGCTGCAAGGCCGCACCTTCGACTTCTCGCGCAAGTTCCTGCCGGACGCACTGTCGCGGATCGATCGTCTGACTTTTCTTACCGCAGAGGAGGCGCGCCTGCTCAGTCAAATCCAAGGACGTACCTATGCCTATGTTTTCGGACTGGTCGAGCGCTTCATCAGCGCCAAGATGCTGGATCAGGGCCGGGCGCGGATATTTGGTGACCAGCTTGCACTCGAGGCGCTGGTGCGTTTCTCCAACGAGGAGATCAAACACCAGGAGCTGTTCCGCCGCATGGAGGCGATGATTGGTGCGAAATTGCCAGCCGGCTATCGTCAAGTCGCCGATCCGAATGAGGTAGCGCGCGCGGTGCTGGCAGCAAGCACCTGGTCGGTGCTTGCGCTGACATGCCATATCGAGCTGTTCGTGCAGGCGCACTACGCGGAGAGCATCGGCCCGCGCGATGAGTTGTGCCCACTGTTCAGGGATGTCTTCAAGTTTCACTGGACGGATGAAAGTCAGCACGTCGTACTCGACGAGCTGGAGTGGAGCGACGAACATTCGAAACTCTCGCCGGCGCAGCGCGACTCGGCGGTGAACGATCTGATCGCGCTCGTGGCAGCCGTCGACGGGATCCTACAGGCACAGTCGGCCGCTGATGCGGACTACTTCATCCGCAATGTTTCGCGGTCTTTCAGTGCTGAAGAGGCGGCGCAAATCAGCGCCTCAGTGCTGGGCGCTTATCGTTGGCAATACATCATCTCGGGCGTTCAGCACCCGCACTTTGGCCGGCTGCTGACCCGCATGACAACCCCAGCGCAGATGGCGCGGATTCAGACCGCGCTGGCACCGATCATGGGTAGCTGATGCGCGCGGGCAGCCGACGCCGGTCGGCTGCCCTGTTTCGCCGTGACGGTTTGAATCGCAATGTCGGTGCGATGCGCAGATCAGCGAGCCCGTGACGGGAAATCGCGCCTCGCGGCGGCACCCAAATCCAGTCAAGCACTCCAGGGAGACTTTCATGCATCAGCCGGAACCATTCTTTCGCGAGGCTGGAGCCGGTCCTGCAATCGTGTGTATCCATTCGAACGCGAGCAGTTCTGGGCAATGGCGCGATCTCATGGCGTCCTTCTCAGCGAAGTTCCGCGTCATCGCGCCCGACTCGTACGACTCGGGTAAGAGCCCCAAGTCGCCTTCGGGCCGAATCGCAAACCTTCGGGACGAGGTCGCGTTCCTTGAGCCGGTGCTCACGAGAGCCGGCTCGCCGCTCGTCTTGGTTGGCCACTCATACGGTGCTGCCGTCGCACTCATCGCAGCCTTGGCAAACCCCGCGCGTGTGCGCGCGTTGGCCCTCTACGAACCGACGCTGTTCGCCCTGCTCGACGCGGAGAGCCCGCCGCCGAACGCTGCCGAAGGCATTCGCGAGGCTGTTTCCGACATGAAAGCCGCCCTCGAAGTCGGCAATTCGGAGGCCGCCGCCGAGCGCTTCATTGATTACTGGATGGGGCCGGGAAGCTGGCGACAGACTCCCGAACGACGCAAGCCACGCATCGCAGGATCGATGAACAACGTGCGCCGATGGGCGCATGCCTTGTTCACTGATCCCACGCCCTTGGAGGCGTTCCGCTCGCTCAATGTCCCCGTACTCTACATGGTCGGCAAGCGCTCACCAGCATCTGCCCACGGCGTAGCACGGCTGCTGTTGGCACGACTGCCGCGAGTCGAGTTCGTGGAGTTTGATGAGCTTGGCCACATGGGACCTGTGACTCATCCCGTGCCGGTCAATGACACTATCGGACGTTTCCTCGAGCGGCACTAGGCGAACCGCCGGTTCGCACATCAGACCGCTCCGAGCGGGTCGTATCATGCGCTCCACCGCGCTCGGCGCAGACGCCGTGCTGGCGCGGCGCACAGCCGAGAATGGCGGCGATCCGGCTTTTTCCATTTCAGAGGCCTACGCTTTCACTGCAAGGGGGGACGCCACATTCGCATGGCTGCACCGGGCGTTCGTGCAGAGGGATGAGCGAATCGAACCGGAGTGGCAGGGGCGTACTCCATGCTAATGTCCGGGGCGAGGAGCAAACTTGAGAGGCGCGACCGTGAGAAGCACCTGCTCGCCTGGAAGGACACTCTCGCCCATCGAGGCGGCCGAACTTGTTCGCCCGGGCATGTGGCTTGACTACGGGGTCGGGCTGTCGCAGCCGGACGTCTTTGATCGCGCTCTCGCGCGACGCTGCGCGGAGCTCACGGACGTGAAGATCCGCAGCTGCCTGTCCATGAAGCCGCGTGCCGTGCTCGAGAGCGATCCGGAAGGTGGGCACTTCCTCATGTTGAGTTTGCACTATTCCGGTTACGACCGCCGCCAGAGCGATGCCGGGCACTGCTACTACCTGCCGGTGAATCTGGGCGAGATCCCGGATTATTACCGCCGCTTCATCGAGCCGGTCGATATCGTGATCCTGAAGGTCTGTCCGCTCGATGAGCACGGATATTTCAACTTCAGCGCCACTAACCTGTGGCACCGCGCCGTGATCGAACGGGCGCGCACCGTCATCGTGGAGGTCACGCGCGCGCTGCCGTATGCCCATGGCGAATGCAATGGCGTGCACGCGAGCGAGGTGGACTACGTCATCGAAGGAGACCATGAGCCACCGGCCGAGCTGACGCATCCCCTCCCGCTGGAAGTCGATCACGCCGTCGCGCGCCTCATTGCCGCCGAAATTGACCATGGCGCCTGCCTGCAGGTCGGCATCGGCACGATGCCGAATGCCGTGTGCGAGCTGCTTCTGCAGAGCGGGGTGCGCGACCTCGGCGTGCACACCGAGATGCTCGTCGACGGACTGGTCGATCTGTACCAAGCGGGACGCGTCAGCGGCGTGCGCAAGGAACTCGACCGCGGACAGCTCGTCTACAGCTTTGCGCTCGGCTCGGAAAAGCTCTATCGCACGATCGATCGCAATCCCGACTTCAGTTGCCGCCCTGTCGAGTACACAAACCTCCCCAACATCATTATGCGCAACTCGCATACGGTCTCCATCAACAACACCTGCCAGATCGATCTGCAGGGTCAGGCCGCCTCGGAATCCGACGGTTTTCGACACATCTCCGGCACCGGTGGCCAACTGCAGTTCGTGCGGGGCGCCTATGCCTCGCACGGTGGCAAGTCCTTCATCTGCCTATCCTCGACGTACGAAAAACGCGGTGCGCGGCGCAGCCGCATCGTAGCGAGCCTGACCCCGGGCAGCATCGTCACCACGCCACGCTCCGACACCATGTATGTCGTGACGGAGTACGGCATAGTCAATCTGAAGGGTAAGTCCGTGCCCGAACGCGCTCGCGCGATGATCGGCATCGCGCATCCAGATTTCCGCGAAGAGCTCGAACGGCAGGCTTATGAGAACCGTATGATCCCGCGTGGATTCACCTTTAAGTGTTCGGCCGAATCAGGACCCTTGCGTTAAGCTGCGATCTTCCTCGGATCGTCTGTTTCCTTCCCCACGTTTTCGCGTAAGGAACCTGCATCGTCTCACCCCGTGTGGCGCATGCGGTGACTGAGTCGGTCTTCCGTGCCGTCGCATGCATTCAGAATGCTGCGATCGACGAAATCCACAATCTGCGCGTCGTCGGAATTACGCTCACAAGGTCACCTCGACTCGAGTGACCATAGAATACGTACGGGAGCCCCCGTCAACGCCCTCGCAGGCGAGAACCCCTTCGGCAGAAAAGTGTCAGCGGCCTCAATGGATCATTGAAACACTCGCTCCAAGCATATGCGCGGGTGTCTTCCACTGGAGAGTTTTTCTGGGTCGTGTGTTCAGCTTTCCCCTTCGACGGCCGGTCATCGAATCTTCACACGCCGACATAAGCCGGGCCAAATGCGAGCGCTTTTTACCATCTTCATCTGGAAGTTGAAGCGAAAGCAATCGCTGAGCGCTGATGGATCTGACCTCCCGATCGGCAAGCGCAGACTCTTTGCGCACCGCGACTTTGAGCCTGTCCGGGTGCATCGGTCCTAGGTCCGATGGCAAGAGCCGCGATCTCAGGTTAGGGTCCACCGCCACAGGGCTTACAGCGCCGCGCACGAGGAAGCCATGAGCAATTCCAAAGGGGGCGAGAAACCCCCTTCTCCTTTCCTCAGCGACCGGACAGCGAAGCAGGAGAGCCTGCCATTTCCGCCTCAACCGTCTGGCAGCATCGCGGGCCGGACGATACAAGAGTCACTCTATAGCCCAAGCCCGGGGTTGAAGCACCTGCCCGATGACGCGCCCAACATTCTCATCGTGCTGATCGACGACGCGGGGCCGGGACTGCCGTCCACCTTTGGTGGCGAGGTGACGACAAAAACGATGGACAAAATTGTCGCCGGCGGCATTACCTACAATCGCTTCCACACGACCGCCATGTGCTCCCCGACGCGGGCCTCGCTGCTGACTGGTCGCAACCACCATCACGTCGGCAACGGCCAGATCGCCGAGCTGGCCAACGATTGGGACGGCTATTCCGGCCGCATTCCCAAGAGCTGCGCACTCGCTGCTGAAGTTCTCAGGGACTACGGCTATTCGACCGCCGCATTCGGTAAGTGGCACAACACCCCGGCAACAGAGACGACTGCGGCTGGCCCCTTCGACAACTGGCCCTCTGAGATCGGGTTCGAATACTTCTACGGATTTCTCGCGGGCGAGGCCTCGCAGTGGGAGCCGCATCTGGTGCGCAATACCACGGTCGTACAGCCACCGAAGACACCCGAACAGGGATACCACCTGAGCGAAGATCTCGCGGACGACGCAATTCGTTGGCTCCGCGATCACCAGGCCTTCCAGTCCGATAGGCCGTTCTATATGTACTGGGCGAGCGGGGCGATCCACGGTCCGCACCATGTTTTCAAGGAGTGGGCGGATAAATACAAGGGGAAATTCAACGACGGCTGGGATGCCTATCGCGAGTGCGTCTTTAAACGCGCGAAAGAGAAAGGATGGATCCCGCAAAATGCCCAGCTCACACCGCGTCACCCGACGATGACCGCGTGGGCCGATATCCCCGAAGACGAAAAGCCCTTTCAGCGCCGCCTGATGGAAGTCGCGGCGGGTTATGCCGAACACGTGGACGTGCAGGCAGGGCGAGTGATCGATGAGATCGAGCGACTCGGGTACGGCGACAACACACTCATCTTCTATATCTGGGGCGACAACGGATCTTCGTCCGAGGGTCAGAACGGGACGGTGAGCGAACTCCTGGCGCAGAACGGCATCCCGACGACCATCAAGCAGCACATTGACGCGCTGGAGAAGCTCGGCGGCCTCGACGTTCTCGGTTCACCGCTCACCGATAACCAGTATCACGCCGGCTGGGCGTGGGCCGGCAGTACCCCGTACAAGGGCACCAAACTGCTTGCGTCGCACTTCGGCGGAACCCGTAACCCAATGGCGGTGCGCTGGCCCGCGAAGATCAAGCCCGACTCCGCTCCGAGGACACAATTCCACCACTGCAACGACCTTGTCCCGACGATTTACGAGATCCTCGGAATCACGCCGCCGCGTGAAGTTAACGGTGTCCCCCAGGACCCGCTCGACGGCGTGAGTTTCGCCTACACCTTCACCGATCCCAAATGCAAGGGACGGCTTCGCACTCAATATTTCGAGATTATGGGCAGTCGCGCCATCTATCACGACGGCTGGATGGCGTCCGCGTTCGGCCCGCGCATTCCATGGGTGTCAGGCACACCACCGGAGATCAAGGAGTGGACACCCAACAAGGACACCTGGGAGCTGTACAACCTCGAGGAGGACTGGAGTCAGGCGAACGATCTGGCGGCAAGGATGCCCGAGAAGCTGGAGGCGCTGAAGGAGATATTCCTCATCGAGGCGACCAAGAACAAGGCGTTGCCCATCGGCGGCGGTTTGTTCGTGCCCGTGTTTCACCCGGAGCTGCGCGTGGCGCCACCCTATACGGAGTGGACGTTTTCCGGCGACATCGTTCGCATGCCGGAGTTCTGTGCACCTGCACTTGGCAACAAACCCAATGTCGTCACCATTGAAGCGGAGGTACCGGCAAACGCCAACGGTGTGCTTTACAAACTGGGCTCCAACTCAGGCGGACTCACGGTGTGGGCCGAAGAGGGCGTCCTCTGCTACGAGTACAACCTCTTCATCGTGCAGCGAACGCAGATTCGTGCCAACAAGAAGCTGCCGGTCGGCAAGGTGACTATCGAGATCGGCACGGCTTACGCGGTGGTGCGACCCGCTGGACCGCTCCAGATTACTCTGAAGGCGAATGGCGAAAATATAGGCGAGGGACAGGTACCGATCAGTGCACCGCTGCTCTTCACGGCCAACGATTGCCTGGATATCGGACAGGCGCTCGGCTCACCAGTCTCACTCGACTACCGCAAGAAGGCGCCCTTCAAGTTCAATGGCAAGATCAAGCAGGTTCAGGTGCGATATGTGAGCGGGAAGGCGTGATTCACCCGCGCACGGCTTGACGGCACCAGCCGACACTCGTGGTCCTGCGCGCGGCCGGCACCGAGGTATCCCCCGAGCTGACGGTTTCGCGTCCGCCTCGCGGGTCGTGTTGGTCAAGCGAACAGCGGACGAAATATTGGACACCCGCGTGAATATTGGACGTGTTCTTCATTCCAGTGGAGCATTGGTCGGACGGGACTCGCACCGAGACGGCGGCGCACAGAAGGCACCGGAGAGTCTGCTTATTAACTGTGTCCTTGAAGGGGAAGCTTACGAAAGCTCGCGCCGCGATGTCCAACGTTTGGCCGACATACGGGCACCTAAGGTACCGATTCCCCGAGATAGCTCGACTCAATATTGGACCCCGTTTAGCTCGTCCTGCGCCAGCCCGGAATGCAGCGATAACGAGTCTTCGCGGCAGGGTTCTCGGTGATCCGGGCGCCCCCAACCGCACATGTTTTGTGTGCCCCGTGCGAGCGGCACGCGCGATCGGCAGCGATGGACATGGCGTATCCTGAGTCACGCTTATGCAAACCGCCCAGTCAAAGATCGTAAATCTCTTCGCAGGTTCCATTCTCGGTGTGGTCCTCGCCCCCATGGCTACGAGTGCCGACAGCTCCAGTAGCACTCACCGCTACTATGAGGTGAGAGGCGCCAAGCTCTACACGCAGATCTACGGCCACGGCCGGCCGATCGTATTTCTGCACGGTGGGATGGCCTTCTTTGACAATAGCTTTGCCAGGCAGCGGGATTATTTCTCGACCTTTCGCACGGTCATTGGAATCGATCAGCGTGGGCATGGCCATAGCCCGGACGGCCCGTGGTCTCTGTCCTATAAGATGATGGCCGATGACACCGCTGCGATCATCGAGCAGCTCGGCCTCGGCCCCGTGGATATCGTGGGCCACAGTGACGGCGCCGATCTCGCCTTGGTCCTCGTGCGAGATCACCCAAACCTGGTGCGTCGATTGGTTATTTCAGGTGCAAACATTCGGGTGGATTTGTCTCCCGAAGAAAAGCTGCGTACCCAGTGGTCGCAGGAGCAATTGGATGCTCACCTCCGGAAGATGGCCGCCGTGCTTCCGCCGTGGTTCTTGCCTGATTATGCGAAAGTCAGCCCCGATGGTCCGGATCACTGGATGTCACTACTGGCGAAATGCTACGACATGTGGCTGCAGCCCATCGTGATCGAGCCCGCCGACCTCAAGAAAATTTCAATACCAGTGCTCGTAATGGCTGGAGACCACGACTTCACGTCGATCGAAGAGAATGCTGAGATATTTCGGGATCTGCCGCATGGGCAACTCATCATTGTGCCGGCGAGCAATCATGGAACATTCAACAGCCGGCCCGACCTGGTCAATCTCGCGATACGCGAGTTTCTCGAGCAGTCGGACACCGGCCTGGCACACTAGCTCGGCGTCACGGAAACCGCGCTCAGGATTCGGACGGCGGACGCGGCAGGCCGACGCGTTCGCGGATGCGATCGAACGCTTGCTGCGCGCGCAGCGGATCCCAACGCGGCTCGATCGCAAGAAACGTGAGTCGCACGTCGTGCTCCTGCGTCGCCTCCTCCAGGGTCTCGAGTGCCAGGGCGTGCTCGCCAAGCCCCAGGTGCACGAGGGCGCGATGCACGGGGGGCACGTAGCGGCGTCGAGATCGATTCTCGAGCGAGCGTAGGACGGCTCGGGACCGAGCGGCATCGCCTGATGCGCCGAGCGTGTAGCCGCGCAGAGCCGTGGCCTCCGTGTTGCCGAACGAGTAGCGGTGCGCCTTGAGAAATTCCCCGAGCGCGCGCCGCGTGCGACCGCGCACTCCAAGGAGCTTGCCGAGTACGATGCGTGCCACCCAGAATCGTGGCATCAGCTCTAGCACGCGCTCGAGCGGCATCATCGCTTCGTCGTAGCGCCGGGCGTTGTAGAGAAATTGCCCCTCGTGGGTGTTGAGGATGGGTGAGACTGGATCGAGGCGCCGTGCCGCCCGAATCTCGGCGATCGCCTCGTTGTGGCGGGCGAGATTGGAATGCAGGTGCGCGAGGAACATGCGCGCGCTCGAGTCGCTGGGGTTCAGGGCCGCGGCCCTGCGAAAGGCCTGCTCGGCGCCGCGCCAGCTCCAGTCGTACCAGAATTGCACGAGTCCGTGTGCAACGTGCGCCTCAGGCAGCGCGCCATTCAGTGCGAGGGCACGCTGCGCGGCCTCGCGTGCCTGCCTAAAGCAATCTTTCGGACGCGCATCGCTCGTGATCGCGAGGGTCGCGTAGCACATCGCTAACCCAGCCCAGGCCGGCGCATAGCGTGCATCACCTGCCAGTGCACTTTCAAAGTGCTGGATGGCACGGTGGATTGCCGGGGCCGTGCGCTGATCGCGCAGCTGACGTCCGCGGAGGAATCGATCGTATACGTCCGGATCCACGGCAGCAGGCGGCGTGGGCGGAACCGCGAGTTTCAGACGGATCTGCTCCGCGACCGCCTGGCCGATCTCGGCCTGAACCTGCAGAATGTGGTCGAGCGGCCGATCGAAGCTTTCCGACCAGACGTGCATTTGATCACTTGCCCGGATCAGTTGCAGTGTGATCCGCACGCGACGGCGCTCGTGCCGGACACTGCCCTCGATCAGGTAGTCCGCGCCGAGCTCCACTCCGATCTCGCCAATGCTCTTTCGCGTACCCGCATAGCGCAGAACGGACGTGCGCGCGATCACGCCTAGTTCCTGCGGTGAGCAGCGCCCGAGCTCGGCGATCAGCTGCTCGGTGAGTCCGTCGCTGAAGTAGTTGCGCCGCGGGTTGCCGCTCAGATTCTCCAGAGGCAGCACGGCGAGCACTGAGCGAGCGGGCGAATCCGCACTCGCGGCCGGCCTTGCAGCCTCCGATCGTGCCTCGGGACGCGCGAGGAAGCGATACCCCTTGCGAGGCACGGTCTCGATCCAGCTGGGCTTTGACGGCTGATCCCCCAGGGCGCGGCGGACCTTTCGTATGGCTGTGTACAACGCCGAGTCTGCTTCTATAACGACGCGGCGTCCCCAGATTTCCCGGACCGCATCCTCGTGGCTGACCAGTCTGCCGGCCCTCTTCACAAGCAGGCACAGGAGCTCGAGCGGTATGCGGTCGAGTTTGATGCGCTGACCTGCTCGACGCAGCTCGAAATTCTCGCTATCGAGCTCGAAGGGATCGAAGTAGAACTTCCCTGCGGCCATCGGCGGCCGTCCTTTCCCCGGGGGACCGGGGGAGAGTGTAGGCGCTCGACCGCTCAGCCGGACAGAGAAAAATCAGAAATCCTTCAGTTCGAATGCAGGACTTCCGTGCCCTCGGGGCGTAGCGTGTCGCCCCGTCGTGACACAAACATTCCGTGCAGGAGAACATCCATGAAAATATGGCAACTGCGCTCATTTCTTGCGGTCCCCGTGCTCGCTCTGGCTCTCGGCGGAGCAGCCCGAGCCCACGATGGCGACGCACCCTGCTCCAAGGCGCTGCTCCACGGGGACTACGCCTTCACGATCACCGGCCAGATCTTTCCTCCCGGCAAGCCCGTGATCACCCGCCAGGGCGTGGCCATGACTCACTTCAGTGGCGAGGGCACGCTCACGCAAACTGACTTCATCATGCAGTATCCGGACATGGGCGGCGGGTCTTCGCCGGTGCCGGGTGAGCCGGATGGCGTGACTCAGTTCAACACCGGCGAGCAGGGCAGTTATCAGGTGTTCGCGAATTGCACCGGGGAGATGGAGATCGATTTCCCGCCCGTGGGCGGTGGCGGCGCCGTGATCAAGGCTCGGTTCGTGCTGAGCCGCGACGGCAAAGCCATCCATACGGTCGTTTACTCCG
>Ga0335085_10000377_pt1 | contig 128776 bp, 127 predicted proteins | sample Lox_Sample_45_FD_206712 | JGI IMG/M metagenome (GOLD analysis project Ga0335085, IMG submission 206712) | Soil microbial communities from Loxahatchee National Wildlife Refuge, Florida, United States - Lox_Sample_4.5 | ecosystem: Environmental > Terrestrial > Soil > Wetlands | place: USA...
GTTGGTGACCCCGAGCGCCGTCGGGCGCGGGGTGCCGTTCATCGACAGGTTGTCCGCGAACGTGTCGGAGACGCGGCTCGCGAACAGGTTGACGACGCCGCCCGCCGACGCCCGGACGGTCGGCGCGAAATCCTCGGCGCCCTGGAGCGCGGTCGGCTCCTTGAAGTCGAGGACGCTCGGATTGTTGGTGATCGCCGAACCGTTCAGCGTGAGCGAGGCGCTCCCGCCCTGGACGTTGACCCATCCGGGGAAGGCGAGGGTCGAGTTCCAGAGGGTCATCGCCCCCTCGACGGTGAGGTTCAGCTTCGGGTAGGCGTTGATCTCGAACATGTCGGTGGTGATCGTCGAGTTGTACGACTTGACGACCCCGCCCGCGTCGACGAGGAAGTGGACGATGTGGCTCAACCGGACCTTGGGGGTCCCCGCCGAGCCGATGAACTGCACGAAGGAGAGGTTCACCTTGTTGATGTACAGGGTGCCGCCCGAGTCGACCGTGATGTTCCCGGCCTGGAAGTAGACCGGGGCCCCTTCGGTCGAGTTGATGTAGTAGCTCTCGCCCGACGTGACGACCAGGTCCCCGTGCGTCACCGGGACCGCGGGGGTGGAGGCGTGCTGGGGGTTCGCCGCGACGGCGGGCGGAGCGCTCGCGGGCGCCGCGGCTCCGACCGTTCCGGCGCTCGGCCCGACCGCATGCGTCAGCGAGACGGCCGCGAGGCCGCTGGCGAGCATGAGCACGGCCACGAACAGCGTGGTCGAGATTCCGAACGTCGGTCGACGGGTCGATAGCACAGAGCCTCCGGTCGCGGGAGGGCCCCCCCGTGAGCGATTCACACCCGATGAGAGGCCGAGTTCCCCTATTTAAAAAATATGACCCTACGTGACGTCCGCTCGGCGGCGGAGCGCCCCCGGTCCGCTCAGTCCGGAGGGAGCGAGACGACGACCTTGCCGAACAGGTCGGGGGCGTCGAACCGCGCGAACGCCTCTGCGGCGCGTTCGAACGGCACCTCGCGGTCGATCACCGGGCGCAGCCGGCCGGCGGCCAGGTGGCCGAGCACCTCGTCGAACTCGCGCGCGTTCGCCATCGTGCTCCCGCGGATCGACGCCTGGCGCCAGAAGAGCGTGCGCAGGTCGACCTCGACGATCGGTCCGGCGGTCGCCCCGATCACGACGACCCGGCCCCCGCGGGCGAGCGCGCGGATCGACCGGGGGACGGTGGGGGCCCCGACCGAGTCGAAGATGACGTCCACCCCGTGCTTGTCGCTCCACTGCCAGAGCCCCCGGTCGAGAGGTCGGTCCGCGTCGAAGCGGACGAACGCGTCCGCGCCCAGCGAACGGACCGCCGCCTCCTTGTCGGCGGAGCGGGACGCGACGACGACCGTCGCCCCGAGAAGCTTCGCGACCTGGATCGCGGCCGTCGCGACGCCGCCCCCGGCCCCGACGATCGCCACCCGGTCCCCCGGGGTCACCCCTCCCACCGTTCGCAGGGCCCGCCACGCCGTCTGGAAGACGAGCGGCGCCGCCGCCCCCTGCGCGAAGCTCATCGGCGTGGGGAGCGGATGGACGTTCCTCTTCGGGACGCAGACGAACGACGTCGCGGTCCCCTGGGTGTGCTCCCCGACGATCCGATACGACCGGCAGAGCGCCTCCTGGCCGGCCCGGCAGGCGTCGCAGACGCCGTCCCAGAGGCCGGGGTTCAGCAGCACCGGAGCCCCGACGGGGAGCTCCGCGACGCCGTCCCCGAGCCGGTCCACGACTCCCGCGCCGTCCGACCCGAGGACGTGGGGTCGTTCGACGGTCACGCCCGGGATCCCTTCGAGCGTGAAGCGGTCGAGGCGGTTGAACGCCGCCGCGCGGACCCGGACCCGGACCTCGCCGGGCCCGGGGATCGGCTCCGGGACATCGACGAACGAGAGGCGGTCGGCGCCGCCGTGCTCGATGAAGCCGAATCCCCGCAGCCGGATCACCCCGACGATCGGCGATGCCAGCGGGTTCCCGACGCGCCGTCCTCGAGCTCGACGCCCGCGGCCTTGAGGTCGTCGCGGATGCGGTCCGCCTCGGCGAAGTCGCCCCGGGCCCGGGCGCGCGCCCGGGCCGCCAGCGCCGCCGCGACCGCGGACCCCCAACCGGCCGACGACGTCGCTTCGGGGGTCGCGGCGAAGAGCCCGAGCACCTCCGCCCCCCAGTCGTACGGGGCCCGCAATGCCGCGAGGCCCGCGCCGGAGTAGGCGTCGAGATCGCCCGGCTTCTCGGAGAGCCGTCGGGTCCACCCGAACAGGAGGGCGATCGCTTCGCGGGTGTTGAAGTCCTCCGACAGCGCGGCGTCGAGGCGCTCGACGAGGGCGGCCGCCTCGGCCAGCAACGCTTCGGGAGGGGCGGAGCCGTCCCGGTCGCTTCCGTCCCGCGCGACGATCTCGTCGATCCGGTCGCACGGCTGGCGCAGGCGGTCGTACGCCTCCTTCGCCTCCGGAAGGGAGCGCGCCGGGTCGAAGTCGAGCGGGCTGCGGTACAGGGCGTTGAGATAGTAGAGTCGGAGCACGCCGGGGCCGTACCGGTCGATCGACTCGGCCAGCGACGCCACGTTGCCGAGCGACTTCGACATCTTCTCCCCGGAGAGGGTCAGAAGGCCTCCGTGCATCCAGTAGTTGACGAGCGGCGCCTCCCCGGTGGTCGACTCGGCGAGCGCGATCTCCGCTTCGTGGTGGGGGAAGATCAGGTCGATCGCCGCCCCGTGCAGGTCGTACCGGGGGCCGAGGAGGCGGAGGGTCATCGCGGTGTCCTCGATGTGCCAGCCCGGGCGGCCCGGCCCCCAGGGGCTCGGCCACGACGGTTCGCCGGGCGTCGCCGCCTTCCAGATGACGAAATCCTCCGCGGAGCGCTTCCGCTCATCGACCTCGACCCGGGCCCCGGCGCGCAGTCCTTCGACCTTCTGGCCGGAGAGCTTGCCGTACCCCTCGAACTTCGACACGTCGAAGTACACGGAACCGTCGGCCGCGGCGTACGCGCGTCCGCGGGCCACCAGGGTCCGGATCTGGTCGATGATCTCGGGCAGGTAGTCCGTGGCGAACGGATAGTAGTCGACGGAGCGGACCCCCAGGCGGTCCATCGACTCCCGATACTCCCGGAACTGGCGCTCGGCGAGCAGCAGCGGGTCGGTCCCCTCCTCCGCGGCCCGAGCGATCAGTTTGTCGTCGAGGTTCGTCACGTTCTGGACGTAGAAGACGCGGTACCCCCAGCGACGCAGCGCCCGGACGACGACGTCGAAGACCACGAAGGTCCGGCCGTGGCCGATGTGCGCCGGGGCGTACGGCGTCAGGCCGCAGACGTACAGGCCGACCCGGGGAGGGTTCAGCGGGGCGAGGAGGCGGGAGCTGCGGCTGAGCGAATCGTAGAGGGTGACGCGGCGCACCGCTAGATTCCTCCCAGCGCGGTGCGGACGTCCTCCGCAAGGTCGGCCGGATCCTCGATCCCGCAGGAGAGACGCACGATCCCGTCCGTCACCCCGTGCGCCTCTCGCTCCGCGCGGGGGACGCTGGCATGGGTCATCGACGCCGGGTGGTCGACGAGCGACTCCACGCCGCCGAGGCTCTCGGCGAGCGTGAACACGCGCAACCCCCGGAGGAACCGGCGCGCGGCCTTCAGGCCTCCCCGAAGGTCGACCGTCACGATCCCGCCCGGACCGCTCGTCTGGCGCCGCCCGAGGGCGAACTGCGGATGCGAGCGCAGTCCCGGGTAGTGGACGACGCGCACGCGCCGGTCCTTCTCCGCCACCCGGGCGACGGCCCGGGCGCTCGCTTCGTGGGCGTCCATCCGGAGCGCGAGCGTGTGGATCCCCCGGAGCACAAGGAACGAGTCGACCGGGCTCGGGACCGCGCCGACCGCGTTCTGCAGCCAACGCAGGCGTTCGCCGAGCTTCCGGTCGCGGGCGATGAGCGCACCGCCGATGACGTCGGAGTGCCCGCCGAGGTACTTCGTGGTGGAGTGGAGGACGACGTCGGCCCCCAGCTCGATCGGGCGTTGGCGCGCCGGGGTCGCGAACGTGTTGTCGACCGCGACGACGGCCCCCGCGCGGTGGGCGAGCCGGGCGAGCGACTTCAGGTCCACGAGTTTCAGCAGGGGGTTCGTGGGGGATTCAGCGTAGACCAGGTCCGCCGGGGTCGCGAGGGCCTCGGCGGCGGCGCCGGGCCGTCCGAGATCGACGTACTCGACCTTCAGCCCGAACTGGCGACGGTGGTGTTCGAACAGGCGCCAGGTACCCCCGTAGAGGTCGTCCCCGGCGACGACCCGCGAGCCGCTCGGGAACATCTCGAGCAGCGTGGCGAAGGCGCCGAGCCCCGACGAGAACGCCAGGCCGACGCGCCCCCCCTCGAGGTCGGCGAGCGTCGCCTCGAGGACCGCGCGGGTCGGGTTCCCCGAGCGGCTGTAGACGTACCCGCGGTTGCGGTTCGGCGCCTCCTGTCGGAAGGTGCTCGAGAGGTAGATCGGCGGGTTCACGGCGCCGGTCAGCGGATCGGCGGGCTGGCGCGCATGGATGAGCCGGGTGCGAAGCCGCATGGTTCCTACGTCCCCTCGAACGACCGACCGACGAGGTCGTGCCTCGTAAGGACTCCGATGGGCGCCCCGGAGACCGGGTCCCGAACGAGCAGCGCGCGCTCGTCGCGCAGCCGGCGGATCAGGTCGGAGACGGGAGCATCCGCGGTCGTCTCGGGGAACGGCGAGGCGAGGACGGAGCGGGCGGTACGGTCGAGGACGGTCCCGTCGTCGAAGCTCCGCCGAAGGACCTCGTCCTCCCGGAACGAACCGAGATTCTTCGCCCCGTCGAGGACCGGCATCTCGGCGATGTGGTGCGCCCGAAGCGTCTCGAGCGCGGAGCGAACGCTCGTCGTCGGCTCGATCGCGACGAGCGCGGGGACGTTCCGCTTCGTTCGGAGCACGTCCCTCGCCGTCGGCCCGCTCTCCGAGAGCCCGTTCTCGCGCAGCCAGTCGTCGGAGTAGAACTTCGACAGGTACCGGTCGCCGGAGTCCGGCAGGAGGACGACCACCATCGCGCCGTCGGGAAGCGGCCGCGCGGAAAGCCACTTCACGGCGCCGGCGACCGCCGAGCCGGAGGAGCCGCCGACGAACAGACCCTCCTCGCGGGCGAGGCGACGGGCGGTGTCGAACGACTCGCGGTCGGTGACCTCGACGAACTCGTCCAGGTACTGGAAGTGGATCGACCGGGGGACGACGTCCTCGCCGATCCCCTCCACCAGGTACGGGACCGCGGGCGGGCTCTCCTTCGTTCGGAAGAACGGCCCCAGGACCGACCCCTTCGGGTCGACCGCGACGATGCGGACCGCCGGGCGGTGCTCCTTGAAGTACCGTCCGATGCCGCTCATCGTGCCGCCCGTACCGACGGTGCCGACGATCGCGGCGAGCTCGGCGCCCGCATCCCGATCGATCTCGGGCCCGGTCGTGCGGTAGTGCGCCTCCGGATTCCCCTGGTTCATGTACTGGTTGGGATAGACCGCCCCGGGGATCTCGGCGGCGAGACGGGCCGCGACGGAGTAGTGGCTCATCGGGTGGTCCGGAGGGACGCCGCTCGGCGTCACGACGACCCGCGCGCCGTACGCCTTCAGGAGTCGGATCTTCTCCGAGCTCATCTTGTCGGGAATGACGAACACCGTCCGGTACCCCCGGACCGCGGCGACCAGCGCGAGGCCGACCCCGGTGTTGCCGCTGGTCGCCTCGACGATCGTCCCTCCGGGCTTGAGGCGGCCGTCCCGTTCCGCTTCCTCGACCATCTGCGTGCCGATCCGGTCCTTCACCGACCCGCCCGGGTTGAGGAACTCGAGCTTGGCGACCAGTCGGTACGGGAGCTCCGCGCCCACGCGCCGCAGCGGAACGAGGGGGGTGTTGCCGATCAGATCGAGGATCGACCCGACCGGGCGCGCGGGGACCGTCACGGCCGGCGCGAAGGGTTCACGGGTTAAACCCTTCGGGGGGCCGGCGGACGCCGTGACCGCGGGCCGGTTCGTTTCGTACGAACCCGTCCGTTCGAATCCGCCCTATCCCTTAAGCAACCCTGGCGGCTCGTTTCCGGGACGGGACCATGCTCGGCTCGCTCGAGACGGAGGTGCTCGCGTCGCTGCGGGAGCTCGAGGAGGCTCCGGCGGCGTCGGTGCGCCGGACCCTCGACCGCCGCGGGATCCGGGTCGCGTACACGACCGTCGCCACGATCCTCTCTCGCCTGTACGACAAGGGGCTCGTGCGCCGACGCCGGGAGCCGTGCCGCGGCGGGGCGCGATACGTCTACCGTACCGCCGACGTTGAGCAGAAATACCTCCTGAATCTCCTGCGGGGCGTCGTCGCCATGTTCGGCCCGGCGGGAGTCGTTCATCTGAACGAGGAGATCGCCAAGCTGAAGCCGTCGGAGGAGCGCGCGCTGCGCCGACGCCTCGGCCTGGAGTGAGCTCCAACCAGCGTCATGTGGTCCGCGTCCCCCTGGTGGGCGTTCGTTCCCGCGCTGACGGTGCTCGGGGGCGGCCTCGCCCTCGTCGCGGCGTTCCGCCGATCGGGGTCGGTGACCGTCTTCCGCCTTACCGTGCTCCTGCTCGCCGGCTGGGCGCTGCTCGCGACCACCGTCCTCGTCTGGGTGGTCGTCGGCGGAGGGGTCGGTGCCGCGCTCACGCTCGCGCGGACCCCGACCGCGCTCCTCGCGCCCGCCGCCGCCCGGGACTGGGTGCTCGGCGCGGCCGGTGCGTTCGTCGTCTTCCTGCTGGCGTTCCTCCTGAGCCAGACGGTCGGCCGCGCGATGCTGATCGTGCTCCGTCCGCGGCCGGTCGACTGGCCCGAGCGCCTGCCGATCCCTGCGACGCCGACGCGGCTGCTCGCGTACGCGTCCGAGCGGGCGGACGCGGTGATGTTCACGCTGCTCGTCCCGTCGCTCCGGTCGAAGTGGAGCCGCGAGGACGTCATCCTCGTCTCCGAACGGCTCCTCGCCGCGCTCTCCCCGACCGAGTGGGAGGCCGTGGTCGCCCACGAGCTGGGGCACCTGCGGGAGCTCGACGGACGGTACCTCACGTTCTTCCGCACGTTCTCCCGGATGATGCGGTGGGATCCCGTGCTCGCCGTGATGGCCGACGCGCTCACCCGCCGGGAGGAGTTCCAGGCCGACCAGGATGCGGTCGAGCTCACCGGCCGCCCCCGGGCGCTGGCGCGGGCGATCTACAAGGCGAGCCGCCTCGCGCCCCGACGCCCGCGGGCCCTCGCCGGCCTGCTCGGGCCGGGGGGGTCGCGGGGACGGCGCCAGGCGACGGAGCGGATCCGCCGGCTGGTCGCGCTGGCGGAGAGCGGCCGGTTCCCGGAGGAGCCCGGTGCCTAGGGCCGGCCGGTCCGGTCTCCTTCGGACGGCGGCCCTGCTCGCCGCGGTGCTGCTGATCGCCGCGGAGGGGCCTTCGTCCGTCGCCCGGGCGGCGCCCGCGACGCCCCGGCCGCCGGAGGCGACCGCCGCCGTGTACGGGACGATCAACCTCTCGCTCGACCGCGACTTCCTCGCCAACCTGAGCGTCCCGTCGATCGCGCCCGGCAGCACGACCTCCCTCCACTACGCGCTCGCCGACCCGCGGGCGATGGGGGGAACGCTCACGAAGGTGCGGCTGACGTTCCAGGTCTACGCGTTCAACGGCTACCCCGGCGACGCGAGCGCGCTGCTGCCAGTCGCCAACGCGCCCGTGCTGAGCAACGCGACCGGGTCGGGGGCGAGCGTGACCATGGCGCTCGCGTCGCTCGCCCGGGGGGCGCCGGCCGTCGGTTCCGTCGGGGTCGCCGCCTCGGCGAACACCCCCGCCGGGACGTTCGCGATCCGCACCGCCCTGTCGTTCAACCTCGGCGCGACCGCGTACCTGCTCGAGTCCCGGGGGTGGTTCTCGGCGGCGACGTGGGCGAGCGCGACCGAGACGCCGAACGGGAGCGCCACGCTCAACCTGAGCGCGCTGGGGGTCTCGGGCGTGATCGCCGAGAGCGCCGTGCTCGTCATCGCCTCCGACTGGGGATGGGCCCTCGGGGCGCTCCTCGCCGGCGCGTTCGTGCTCCTCGCGGCCGGGGCGTGGGTCTACTCGAGGCGGGGCCCGGATTCGAGGTCGGGGGCCGGGTAGGGACCGGCCGACGAGAGCCAGGCGCCCAGCGCTTTCGGCAGGAGCCGCATCAGCCCGGGAGACTCCCGCAACAGTTCGCGGGCGGCGGACGTCGGGAAGTCGATGTCCCCGAACGCCACGACCGTGCCGCCGAGCGAGCCGTGGGCGAGCGCCTCGACGACCGCGTCGAGCTCCCGGTCGGTGAGACGGGCGAAGAGGCGGCGCAGGTAGAGCGCCCTGCGGAACTCCTCGCCGAACTCGGACCTCCACGCCGCGTCGTACCGGCCCAGGCGGGCGGCGGTGAGGTCGCCCGCGCGCAACGCCTCGCCCGCGACCCGGGCCGCGATCTCCGCGCCCCGAATCCCCGTGAAGATCCCGCCCCCCGACAGGGGCTTCACCTGGGCCGCCGCGTCCCCGACCAGGACGACCCGATCGCCCGAGATCGCCGGGACGATCCCGATCGGAATGCCGGAGACGAGGTAGGCGGTCGGGTTCGCTAGCGGAGTCTCGAACCGCTGGGCGAGCCGCTCCAACAGGCGGCCGAAGTAGACCCGCGCGGAGGTCCCGTCGGCGTCCGACGCGATCCCGACGCGCGCCCCGCCTCGTCCGTCCGGGATCCACCAGCCGAAGAGACCCGGAGCGAACGCCCGCCCGAGGTAGACCTCCACCGAATCGACGTCCCCGGGGCTCTCGGGAAACTCCGCCTCGAACGCCGGCAGGATCTCGACCGGGCGGCGCAGACGGAACGCGCGGGCGACGGCGCTCGTCACCCCGTCGGCCCCGACGACGAGACGGGCGCTGACGTCGTTCGTACGACCGTCGGGGCCGGTGAGCCGGACCGTCACGCCGTCCGGGTCGCGGCGGACGAGCCCGTCGAACCGCGTCGAGGTCCGCACCTCGGCGCCGGCGGCGGCCGCCCGGTCCCCGAGGTGGACGTCGAGCCCGGCGCGGTCGATGACGAACGCCCTCGGAGCGTCGGCCCGGAACGAGAACCGACCGAGGCTCGGCCCGAACAGGTTCGCCCCGCGTACGGGCTGTCGAACGTACGCGCCGGAACCGGCCAGGTCGAGCACCCGCTGCGAGACGAGACCCGCGCACTGGACCGGGACGCCGATTCGGGCGTGCTCCTCGATCAAGAGAACGCGATGGCCGCCGGCCGCGAGGAGCCGGGCGGCGGTGGAGCCGGCCGGTCCGGCCCCCACGACGAGCACGTCGACGCTCGGCACGAACGGTCGAGCGGCGCCCGACTCATAACGTGACCCGACGGCCCGGGCGCGATCCGTCGCCTTCTTCGCTGCCGAGCCGCATCCGGCGCTAGCTCGCCCGCCAGGGGGTCTCGACAAGGTCGGTCCGCTGACGGGGCTGGACGGCCGAGTCGGCGACCCCGACCGAGACGCCCGCGGTTCGGGCGAGCAGGCCGGTCCAGGCGATCATCGCGCCGTTGTCGACGCAGAGCGACCGCGGCGGGGCGAACATCTCGGCGCCGCGGCCTTCGGCCATCGTGCGCACCATCCCGCGGAGACGCTCGTTGCAGGCGACGCCCCCGCCGAGGACGACCGACCGTTTGCGCCGATGCGCGAGCGCCCGTTCCGTGATCTCGGTCAGCATCGAGTACGCCGTCGCCTCGACGGAGTAGGCGAGGTCCGGGCGCGGGGTCCCCTTGCCGTGCAGCGCGAGCGCGGCGGTGAGCATCCCGGAGAACGCGACGTCCATGCCGTGGACCGAGTACGGCAGCGCGAGCAGCTCGGTCCCCTGCTTCGCTTCGGCCTCGAGCGCGGGACCGCCGGGGAACGTGCCTCCGAGGCCGATCCACAGCTTGTCGAGGAAGTTGCCGATCCCGATGTCGAGCGTCTCTCCCAGGACCCGGTAGCGGCCGCGCCCGTAGGCGATGACCTGCGTGTTGCCGCCGCTGGCGTAGAGCAGCAGCGGGTCGTCCAGCCCGCTGAGGATGCGGGCGATCTCCACGTGGGCGACGCAATGGTTCACGGGGACGAGCGGCCGGTGCCACGCCATCGACAGGACCCGCGCGACGGTCGCCCCCGCCCGGAGGCACGGCCCGAGCCCGGGTCCCTGGGCGAACGCGACGGCGTCGATCTCCCCGGGGTGTAGATGCGCGTCCTCGAGGGCGCGGCGCACCAGGTCCGGCAGGACGTCGACGTGATGGTTCGCCGCCTCGCGCGGGTGGATCCCGCCGGCGGGCGGGCGATGCATGTCCGACACGAGCGAGAGGACCCGGGCGCCCTCGTCGACGATGCCGACGGAGGCGGTGTGGGCGGTCGACTCGATCCCGAGGACGACCACGACCGGGCCCCGCCTCGGCGCCTCGGCCGGGGATCACTCGTCCGTCGATTCGATGCGGAATCGGACCTTGGAGCCCTGGAGCGCCGTCTGGATGCGGTCGGCGAACTCGAGCGTCTCGGCGACGCTCGCCGCGCGCCCCCAGTCGTAGACGAAGTCGTACCCTTCGGTCTCGGGGCGGAACCCCAGGCTCTCGAGGGTCTCCGCGACCTTCGAGTACGGGCTTCCTTCGCTGTCGAGCTGGATGAGCAGGTACGTGTGGGTCATCGTCTCTCTCGCGCGGGCTGGTGCGGTCTTGTCAGGGGCCTTCGCCCTTAAGGGGTTCGGAGTCCGGTCGCGGGATACGGAGCTCCGGCGGCAGCTCCTCCTCCTCCGTCTCGGGGACCGGGCGCTTGGCGTGGGCGGTCGGCCAGACCGCGACCCCCCGGCGCAGCCTACCCATCTCGTGCGGCGCGAGCAGGAGGCGTCCGACGGCGAGGAACGTGTCGGCCCGGTCGACGAGCAGCGCGCTCGAACCCGGAACGAGGACGGGGTCCGCCGCGACGACGAACCGAGAGAATAGGCTACGGCCGGCGCGCACGAAGTCGACCGCGTCGTCCGCCACCACGACCCGGTGCCGGCCCGGTGGAGCCGCCTCCCGTAGCGTCGCTCCGCCGCGGAACGTCGGTCGAGGCACCCCGTCGCTTCCCACCACGAACATCGGCTCCCCGTCGTGCAGGATCCGTCGGAGCCGCCCCGTCCGCCGGGATCGTTCGCCGGCGAGGCCCTCGGGCCAGCTCCGCGCGAGGGCGCGGCCGTACTGCCATTCGAGGAGGGAGCGGACCTGACGGTCGGTCCACGCGGCGGTCCAGTCCTGGTCGAGGTCCGCGTTCAAACCCTCGATCCGGGCGACCTCCCCGGCGATCTCCGACGGGGCCCGGTGGCGGGGCGGGTCGGTGAACTCGCCGCTCCCCAGGTACGGTCCGACCGGGTACAGGTCGGTGAGCTCGAGCGGCACCACCCCGAGCGGCGTCTCGGCGTTCCACCAGATCGGGACGCCCGCGCGGTCCTCCGTGGGCACGCGGCCGAGAAACTCCGGTCGAAGGGCGATCCGGCCCAGCATCCGGGCCGGGCGACGCGTCGCGGAGAAGTCTACGACCCGCTGCTGGAACCGCACGACGGAGGGCCGGCCGACGCTCTCCGGACGGATCTCTCGGAACGCCCGCCGACTCTCGGGCTCGGCGGGCCAGAAGATCTCGGGGTGGGCCATCGCTTCGTCGACCCCAGCCCGCAGGGCCGGGTGAGAAGTCGCCCGCCGCTCGACCAGCTCCCAGAGGGTGCCGTCGCGGATCGCCTGCCGGATCCGACCGATCTCCTCGAGGGAGACGGAGAGGTTGTGGAGCGCGAGATGTGCTTCGCGCTCTCGGACTGGCCACTGCGCGACCGCCGATAGGGGGGCCGCCGCGCAGAGGGCGCAGCGGCAGATCGGCTCCCGGATCGAGTCGAGCGGAACCGTCCCCTCGGGGAACATCAGCTGGCCCCGACGGGCGAACTTGTGGTACGCCGACGAGTCGAACAGGTCGACCCCAAGGAGGGCAGCGAGGCCGAACGTCATCGGATGGCCGGTGCCGAACAGATGTACCGGAGCCGCGGGGGTGAGCGCGGGGCGGGCCGCCGCGACGACGCGGACGAGCTCCGCGAAGCGGTACCGCTCGAACAGCGGCACGACCCCTCCCACGGCGAGGAGGTCCGCGACCTCGCTGGCGGTCGTCGCCGCCCGGAAGCGGAGGTCGGGGTAGAGGCCGCCCTGCACGGGCGCGGCGAGCAGGCCAGAGCGCGCCGCCCGGGCGGTGCGGAGGCGCTCCTCGGTCACGTCGAGGGCGTGCTGCGCCTCCTCGTGCGAAGTCTCGGGCTCCGTGAACAAGTCGAGGACCGTCGCGATGTCGGAGCCGATCTGGCCCTGGAACGCGAGGATCTCTTCCGGGCCGACCTCGACCGAGCCGTACGCGTGCTGCTGGAACGCCCCCGAGTCGGTCATCACCGGCCCGTCGAACCGCAGCAGACCGTGGATCCCGTCCCGCTCGGCGACGGCCCGCAGCGGGGGCGTTCGCCAGGTGATGTACGCCGAGGTGATCACCGCCCGGACGCCGAGGCGCTCCCGCAGTTCCGTCGGGCTCCACGGTTGGCGCTCGGGGTCCGGATGGACCACGGGGAGAAGCGCCGGCGTTTCGATGGTCCCATGCGGCGTGGTGAACCGTCCGAGCCGGGCGAGCCCATCCCGCTCCAGGAGCTCGAAGTCGACCATCGGCGGGGCGACGTTCGGCTCCCGTTAAGCGTGCCGCCGGGAGGGTTCCCCCCCGTACGAGGAGCGGATCCGTTCGAGGAGCCCGACGAGCATCGACGCGGTCAGCTTCCCCGTCTGAGTGTTCTGGGGACTCGGGTGGTAGGAGCCCCAGAGGAGCGGCTTACCCGCACCGAGCGGCACGCAGACGCCGTGGCCGAACGGGGTCGATGGCTTCGCCACGCCGTAGACCCGGGCGACCGGTTCGCGTAACGCCTCCCACGCGTATCCTCCGAGCGCGAGGATCGCCCGGGTCTCGGTCAGAAGCTGGAGCTCCCGCTCGAGGTACGGGGCACAGTTCGCGCGTTCGGCCGGCTGCGGCTGGTTCCCCGGCGGTGCGCACCGCACGGCCGCGGTTAGGTAGAGGTCGCGGTACCGAAGGCCGTCCCCGCGGTGCTGCGACGTCGGCTGGTTGGCGAACCCCGCCTGGTGGAACGCATGAACGAGGAAGGCGGCCGAGCGGTCCCCGGTGAAGACCCGGCCGGTGCGGTTCGATCCGTGGGCGGCTGGAGCGAGGCCGACCACGATCAGCCGGGCGGCAGGGTCGCCGAACCCCGGGACCCCACGTCCCCAGTACTCCTCGCCGCGGAACTCCCGCTTCTTCTCCCGCGCGACCCGCGCCCGATAGGTGACGAGCCTAGGGCACCGGGCGCAGGCGACGACCTCCGCGCGCACCCGCTCGAGCGAGTCGGCCACGGACGCCGGGAGCGGCGGACGGTTAATGGGTCAGCGGGCGGGTGACGCAGCGGTGGTCACCCCCGGTGACCTACCGATATAGAGGCCCGCGCCCATCCCTCTGCGATGACCGAGACAGAGGTCCCGCGCGGAGGCCGGGTCCGGCTCGGGGCGGTCGACGGCGATCTGCGGGTCGCCACGGGGGCGCGCATCGAGGTCGACGGGCGCCTCGTCGTGAGCGGGGGGATCCGCTTCGAAGGTTCGTCCAAGGTCGAGGGACCCCTCGAGTGCCAGTCGATGGAGATCGACGACGGAACGGTCGAGGTGCGCGGGGACGTCGTGGTCCGCGGAGGGCTCCGGGCCCGCGACAGCAGCCTCGAGGTGACGGGCGGGCTCCAGGCCCGGGACGTCGACGTCGATCGCAAGCTGCTCGTGAGCGGACCCGCCACCGCCGAGGAGTTCGAGGTCGGAGGGATCCTCGAGGGCGGAAGCACGCTCTCCGCCCCGAAGGTCTCCGTGGGCGGCCGATTCCACCTCGCCGGGAAGCTCACCGGCCGAACGGTGGAGGCCGGTGGCTCCGCGGATATCGCCGAGGTCGACGTGGAGTCGATCGAGGTCGGGGGCACCGTGCGGATCGGCAGCGGCACGGTCCGCGGCAAGATCGACGTCGGGGGCCGGTGCGTCGCGGACGGCCCGCTCACGTTCGGCATGCTCGAGGTCGGCGGCCTCGTGCAGCTCCGCGGAGCGGCGAAGGGCGGCTCGATCGACGTCGGGGGGGTCTTCTCGGCCGCGAGCGACGTCACGTTCCAGCGACTCGACATCGGCGGGATCGGCTCGATCGGCGGCAACGGGACGGGCGAGCGAGTCGACATCGGCGGCAAGTTCGACGTGCGCGGCTCCCTCGCGCTGACCGGCGACCTCGAGGTCGGCGGAGCGATCTCCGTCGGGGAGGCGCTGACTGCGGCGGGACTCGACGTCGGCGGGAAGATCGATGCGCGCCGCGCCATCTTCTCGGGGATGGCGGAGATCGGCGGCGTGATCGCGACCCGCGAAGGCGCGAAGGCGTCCCGCCTCCGGATCCAGGCGAAGGGCCGCGCGACGGGGCCCCTCATCGGAGGACGGGTGGAGATCGACAGCCGCGCGCGCGTCGAGGACGTCTACGGGGAGCGCGTCGAGATTGGCCACAAGGCCGAGGCGCGTCGGATCTTCGGCGCGACCGTCCGCCTCGGCGACGGTTGCGAGGTGGACGAGGTCCAGTACACTCAAGGGATCGAGATGGGCTCGGGGGTCCGCTGCCGGAGCCCGCCCCGCAAGGTCGACAGCCTGCCGGCGTTCCCGCTGTAGGCCAGGCGGGGACCGATGCTGGAGGGCCGGGGGCCGGACGGGGGCCCCGGCCGGCGCCGCGAGGTCACCGACCTTTATGCGACGGTGCTCGAGGTGGTGAAGCGCTACCACGGTTCCGCCCGGATCACGCGCGTCTCCTACGGGGCCGGGATGCCGGTCGACCGGCTCCGGACCTTCGTCGACCGGCTGCTCGGCCTCGGTCTCTTGCGCAGCGAGGAGGTCGACGGGCGTCCGGTCTTCGACATCACGCCGAGGGGTCAGGAGTTCCTGGACACGTACTGGAGGATGCGCGCGTACGTCGAGGTCCTGGGGCGGGCGCCCGACGCCCGTCCCGAGAGCCGCCGGAAGGGCCGGTCGTAGCGGTCCCCCGGCCATGACGGGCGGCTCACCCGTACCGTGGCACCTTCGGATCGACACGGAGGGACCAGGCATCGATCCCGCCCTCGAGGTTGGAGACCGAGGAGTATCCGTGCCCCTCGAGGTACGCTGCGACCATCATCGACCGGGTCCCGCTGTGGCAGTAGACGACCACGTGCTTTTCCTTCGGGATCTCCGCCGCGCGGCTGGCGACCTCGCGCAGGGGGATGTGGATCGACGGGGCGATCTCGGCCTCCGCCCGTTCGAACGGCTCGCGTACGTCCAAGAGGACGACCCCGCCCGGGTCGCGTTTCAGGAGGGCCGCGACCTCCTCGGGGGTCAGCGCATCGACCATCGAGCGGGGGAGGGAAGCCTCGCCTTAGGGGTTTCGGGCGGGCCGGGCGCGGCGGCACCGCTAAACTGCTGCGGGGGTCTCGCCGGCCGATGAAGGCGAAGGATCCCGTCTGCGGAATGACCGTCGACACCGACCGGGCCCCGGCGCGCGGCGTCTACGGCGGGGAGACCGTGTACTTCTGCGCGGTCGCCTGCCAGAAGACGTACGAACGCACGCATCCTCCGGGCCGCTGACGACCCCGCTGGACGAGCGTCAGCGACTCTCCTCGCGCGACGATGGCGACCGACCCCGTCTGCGGCATGTTCGTCGACGAACGGCCGGAGTCGCTGCAGCTGATCCGGGAGAACCGCACCTACTACTTCTGCTGCTCCGGCTGCCTCGACAGCTTCGCCTCGCCCGAGGAGGAGCGGCGGCGACTCGCCCGCCGTCTCGCGGTGGCGTGGCCGATTTCCGGAGCCATCGTCGTGCTGACGTACGCCGTGGGCTCGCGCGATTCGGCGGTGTTCGCCGGCGTTCTCGGGGCCGTCGTCCAGGGGTACGCCGGATACCCGTTCTACGTCGGCGCCTGGGAAGCGGTTCGGCGGCGGATCGGGAACATGGACCTGTTGATCGCGACCGGAACGACGGCGGCGTTCGGCTATAGCGTGGCCGTAATCGCCGTGCCGGGACGGCTCCCGTCTGCCGACTACTTCGACGCCTCGGCGTTGATCGTCACGCTGATCCTCACCGGCAACTACCTCGAGCACCGCACGCGACTCCGAGCTGGGTCGGCGTTGCGTCGCCTCGGCGAGCTCCTCCCGCGCGACGCCCTCGTCCTCCGGGACGGCGGTGAGCGGTGCGTGCCCGTGGGGGAGCTCGTCGTCGGCGACCGGGTCCGCGTGGCGCCGGGGGCTCGTATCCCCGCCGATGGAACGATCCTCCGAGGGCGCACGCACGTGGTGGAGTCGATCCTGACCGGAGAGCCCGGGGCGGTGGAGAAGTCCCCGGGAGACTCCGTACTTGCCGGCACGGTGAACGGGGATGGGACCGTCGAGCTGTCGGTGGACCGAACCGGCAGCGACACGTTCGTCGCCCAGATCGGAGCCGTTCTCACGGAGGCCGAGATGTCGCGCGTACCGCTCCAGAAGACGGCCGATCGGATCGCCCGCTGGTTCGTCCCCGGGGTCCTAGTGCTCGCGGTCGCCGCCGGCCTCTTCTGGCGGTTCGTCGGGGGCGCCACCGTCAGCGAGTCGGTGCTCGTCTTCGTCACCGTCTCGATCACGGCATGCCCCTGCGCCTTCGGCCTTGCGACGCCGGCCGCGATCCTGGTCGGGACCGGACGCGCCGCGGAGGACGGGATCCTGTTCCGAGGACGCGACGCGATCGAGCGGGTCGCCCAGGTGGACACGATTCTCACGGACAAGACCGGGACCCTGACCTCCCCTGAGGTGTCGGTCGCGTCCTGGGTCACGGCGCCGGCCATCGGGGAGGGCGACCTGATCGCCACGGCGGCCGGGATCGCTAGCGGAACGGACCATCCGCTCAGCCGCGCCCTCCGACGGGCGGCCGCGGCCCGGGGGGTCGTGCCGCGCCGCTACGAGGAGACGATCGTCGACCCGGGGGTCGGGGTCCGAAGCCGATCGGGAGACCGGCGGTCGGCGATCGTCGGCGCCGCCTCGGTACGGAGAGAGGGAACGGATGTGGCCCCGCTCGAATCGTGGATTCGGACGGTGGAGGGCCGGGGCGAAAGCTGGTCCGCGGTCGTGAGCGACGGGAAGCTGCTGGGAGCGGTCTCGTTCGGTTCTGCGCTGCGTCCGGGGGTACGGGAGGCGGTCGCGGAACTGCGAGCCGCGGGAGTCCGCCTCGCGATCGTCACGGGCGATCACGAACCCGCCGCTCGATCCGTGGCGGAGCGGCTGGGGATCTCCGAGGTCCATGCGGGCGCGAGCCCCGCCCGGAAGGTGGAGGTGCTCGAAGCGTACCGCCGCTCGGGGCGTCGGGTGGGGTTCGTCGGCGACGGCGTGAACGACGCGCCGGTGCTCGCCGCGGCCGACGCGGGGTTCGCGATCGGCAGCGGCACGGACGTCGCGCGGGAGTCCGGGCAAGTGATCCTCGTCCGCGACGACTTCGGCGGGGTTCCCGGAGCGATCGGCTGGGCCGAGCGGACCGTAGACCGGGTTCGGTGGAATCTGGTCTGGGCCGTCGGGTACAACCTGGTGCTGCTGCCCATCGCCGCGGGGGCCCTCGTCCCGTGGTTCGGGCTCGGCATGTACCGTTGGCTCCCGATCGCCGGCGCGCTCGCGATGGGGTTCTCCTCGGCGACGGTCGTCCTGAACTCGCTCACGATCCGCCGGCCCCGTCCGGCCGACCTCCTTCGAGCGCGGCCCGCGGGCGAAGCGGTATCGACCGCCCCGGGGTGACCCCGGCGATGCGGCGGGTACGGGTCGTCGACTCGCACACCGAGGGGGAGCCGACCCGGGTCGTCGTCGACGGGGGCCCTCCGCTCGGGTCGGGCCCGATGAGCCAGCGGCGCGACCGGCTCCGCGCGTCGTACGATTCGTTCCGACGCGCGGTGGTCACCGAACCGCGCGGGACCGACGCCCTCGTGGGCGCGCTCCTCTGTCCCCCCGAGCACTCCGGGTCGACCGCCGGTGCGATTTTCTTCAACAACGTGGGGTACCTCTCGATGTGCGGGCACGGGACGATCGGCGTGGTCGTGACGCTCGCCCACCTCGGTCGCATCGATCCTGGCCCCCACGCGATCGACACGCCCGCGGGAACCGTGGCGACGGAGCTCGCGGAAGGGGGCGTGGTCGCGGTGACGAACGTCGTCAGCCGCCGGTGGCGCGCGGGGGTGACCGTGACCGTTCCGGAGTTCGGCCCCGTGACCGGCTCCGTCGCGTGGGGAGGGAACTGGTTCTTCCTGGCCGACCGGTCGCCGCTCCCCCTGCGGCGCGAGAACCTCGCTGGGCTCACCGAGTTCTGCGCCGCCGTGCGCGCGGCGCTGGAGCGCGCGTCGATCACCGGGGAGGACGGAGCCGCGATCGATCACATCGAGCTCGCGGGGCCCCCGTCCGACCCGCGCAACTCATCGCGTAACTTCGTCCTCTGTCCGGGCGGAGCCTACGACCGGTCGCCGTGCGGCACCGGCACGAGCGCGGCGATGGCCTGCCGCTTCGCGGACGGTACGCTCGCCGAGGGGGAGGTCTGGCGCCAGGAAGGGATCCTCGGCGGCGTCTTCGAAGGGACCGTGAAGGCCGTTCCCGAGGGAGTCCTCCCGACGATCCGAGGACGCGCGTTCGTCACCGCCGACGCCGAGCTCTTGCTGGACGACCGGGACCCGTTCCGGGACGGGATCCCCCCGTGAACGCGCCGACGTACGATCTCGCGGTCGTCGGCGGGGGAATCGTCGGAGCTGCGTGCGCCTACTGGGCGGCGGACGCCGGCCTGCGCGTCTACGCCTGCGACCGGATCACGGCGGGGGCCGGCACGACCGGCGCCGGGATGGGCCACATCGTCTCCGTGCAGGAGCCTCGCGCGATGGTTCCGTTGACCCGTTTCTCCCGGCGGCTATGGCACGAGCTCGCCGCTCGGCTACCGCCGTCGGCGGGGTTCCGCACCCCGGGAACGCTCTGGGTCGCCGCCACCGACCTCGACCTTACCGAGCGGGACCGGATCGCTCGCCTCTGGGCGGCCGAAGGGGTTCGTTGCGACTCCCTCGATGCGGCGGGGTTGCACGCCCTCGAACCCGGTCTTCGCCCGGGGCTCCCCGGCGGGCTGCTCGTCCCGGGAGACGGCCTGGTCGACCCCGTAGCGGTAACGCAGTTCCTGTGGAAGGCCGCCGCCGCGCGCGGGGCCCGCGTGGAGCCGCACCGTCCGGTCGCCCGTCTCCTCGAGGGAGCCGTCGAGCGGCCGGACGGGGCCCGGGTGTCGGCGAGGAGCGTGGTGAACGCGACCGGCGTCGACGCCTCGACGCTCAGCCCGGAGTGTTCGGTCGTGCCGAGGAAGGGCCACCTGATCCGGCTCGGCGCGCCTCGAGTACCGCTGCGGCACCCCGTCGTGGAGCTCGGATACTCCGCCTCGGTTCGCGCGGTCGAGCCGGTCTCGGTCGCGTTCAATGCGCAGCCACAGAGCGACGGCACGATCCTCCTCGGGGCGTCCCGGGAGTGGGCCGGCCGAGACCTCTCGATCGACCCTGGCGTGGTCGAGCGCCTTCGAGCCCGCGCCCGCGACCTGGCCCCCAGCATGGCCGACCTTGCGACCCTCGAGATCCGAACCGGGTTGCGCCCGGCGACCCCGGACCGCCTCCCGTGGATAGGCCGCCTTCCGGGATCGGAGAGCCGGTGGATCGCCGCCGGCCACGAGGGGCTCGGTGTGACGACCTCCCTCGGCACCGGAAGGCTCCTCGTGGACCTTCTGATGGGGCGGACGCCGGCGATCGACCCCGCGCCGTTCGCTCCGACCCCGGATAGGATATCGGGGCGGCCGGCCGTCCCCCCGTGACGGTACGATGACGGGCCCCCCGGCGGCGGGAATCTGGAAGGGGATCTCAGTCGCGTTGACGACGTCGTTCGACTCCGGGTACGAGGTCGATCGCGCGGCGACGGTGGCGCACGCCGCGCGGCTGGTGGAGGCGGGGATGGACTCGCTCGTGGTCGGCGGCTCGCTCGGCGAGGGGGAGACGCTGCGCCGGGAGGAGAAGGGAGCGCTGGTCGAGACGCTCGTCGAGTCGCTCGGCGCACGGGTGCCGATCGTCGCGGCGGTGGCGGCGACGCGTACGTCCGACGCGGTGGAGCTCGCCCGAGGAGCGTCCCACGCGGGGGCGCAGGGGCTGCTCGTGCTCCCTCCCTATATCTACCGGGGGGACCGACGGGAGGTGGGAGAGCACTTCCGTGCCGTCTTCCGCGCGACCGAGCTCCCGTGCATGCTCTACAACAACCCGCCCGCCTACGGAACGGACGTGCTCCCCGACCTGGTGCTGGAGCTCGCCGAGGAGCACCCGACCTTCACCGCGATCAAGGAGTCGAGCGGCGACGTCCGACGCGTCAGCGCGCTCCGGGCGCTCCTCGGCCCCCGTCTCGACATCGCCGTGGGGGTCGACGACGCCGTGCTCGAAGCGGTCGCCGCCGGCGCGACGGGGTGGGTCGCCGGACTCGCGAATGCGCTGCCGAAGGAGTCGCGCGCCCTGTTCGACCGGTCGCGCGCGGGGGACCTGGACGCCGCTCGCGCGCTGTACCGCTGGTTCCTTCCGCTGCTGCGGATGGACGCCGACCCGAAGTTTGTCCAGATGATCAAGCTCGTGGAAACGGAGCTCGGGTTCGGCTCGACCCGGGTGCGACCCCCGCGGCTCGAGCTGGCCGGCGCCGAGCGCGACGCGGCGCTCGCCACCGTCCGCCGGGCCCTCGCGAACCGCCCTTCGCTGAGCGGGGCGTAGCCGCGCCGTTCCTCCCGGACCGGTGGCCCGGTCGCCTCGCCGGCTCGTCGCGGGGGGCGGAACGCCGTTCCGATCCGAATGCGACACCCTGACTCGGCGCCCGCAGGCTTTTCAAGCTCTCGACTCCCACGTATGATACCCGACGTGCGGGAGGCGACGACCCGGTGACCCCCAGTCTCGAAGCGCGCGGACTGACCAAGCGGTTCGGTTCGTTCACGGCGCTCGACCACCTCGACCTGAAGGTCGACGGATCGAAGTGCGTCGGCTTTCTCGGCCCGAACGGCGCCGGGAAGACGACGACGTTGAAGATGTTCACCGACCTGATCTTCCCCTCGGAGGGCGAGGCGTTCATCAACGACATCTCCGTGCAGCGCCACCGCAAGACGGCGCTCGCCTCCTGCGGGGCCCTGATCGAGTCGCCGGAGATCTACGGCTCTCTCACGCCGCGCGAGGCGCTCGAGCTCGTCGGGGCGGTGCGGGGGATGGCGCGGGCCGAGGTGCGCTCGCGCACCGACGAGGTGCTCGCCCAGGTGAAGATGTCCGAGTGGGCCGACCAGAAGTTCGGCCGGTTCTCGAAGGGGATGAAGCAGCGGGTCAACATCGCCTCGACCCTGCTCTCGGACCCCCTGGTCGTCATGCTCGACGAGCCGAGCACCGGCCTCGATCCCCGCGGGATGGCCGAGGTCCGGTCGATCATCCGCGACCTCAAGGGCCAGGGCCGCCTGATCTTCTTCTCGAGCCACATCCTGAGCGAGGTCGTCGACGTCTGCGACGAGGTCGCCCTCGTCAACCGCGGGAAGCTCCTGTTCTACGACACCCTCGCGAACGTCACCGCGCGGTTCACGCACGGGGCGACGTCGGTCGATGCCGAGTTCCTCTCGCCCGTGAGCGACTCGGACGTCACGGCCCGGATCGCCACGATCCCCGGGGTGACCGGCTGGAGCCGTCTCGACGATCGTCGCCTCTCGGTGATGGTGGACGGCGGCCCGGCCGCGCGAGCGACCGTGCTGGAGCAGATCGCGGCGCTGCGCCTAGGGCTCGTCGGCTTCCACGAGTCACGCAGCGCGCTCGAGGACATCTATCTCCGCGAGATCTCGACGGGGGACTCGTGACGCTCTCCTCCGAGCCCGGTCCGGCCGGTCCGGCCCAGTTGGGGCGCGTCCCCGAGTCGGCGATGCAGGCGCTCCTGATGTCCCGCTACCAGTTCCGGGACTATCTGCGTTCGCAGCGGTTCCTCCTCATGCTCTCGATCGTCGGCATCATCGCCGCGATCCTCTCGGCCGTCGTCCTCCACTACCGGCCGAGCGGGCTCATCGACTCCTCGACATCGTTCTACGGCAACCTCTGGGTCGAAGGCGCCGGGGTCCTGATCGTCTTCGCGGGGATCATCTTCGGCGGCGACGCGATCGCCGGGGAGTTCCAGAACAAGACCGGCTACTTCCTGATGGGGCTCCCGATCAAGCGGTGGAGCGTCTACGCGGGAAAGTACCTCGCCGCGTTCCTCGCCTCGCTGCTGACGATCCTCGTCTACTTCGTCTACCTCGTCCTCTTCGCGGCGTACTTCATGGGCGCGCGGGCGATCTCCGGCCCGCTGTTCGAGTCCCTCGGGCTCGCCGTGCTGTATCTCTCCGCCCTGCTCGGGTTCGTCTTCCTGTTCAGCTCGCTGTTCAAGTCGAGCCTGTACGCGGTGCTCGTCGTGGCGGTGCTGTTCCTCTTCGGATTCTCGATCATCCAGGCGCTGGTCGTCGGCCTCGTCCACATCGAGCCGTGGTTCCTGCTCTCCTACGCGTCGAACCTGACGAACTCGGTGATGGCGTATCCGTTCGTCGGGGTGCCCCCGCACATGGTGACGGACCCGATCACGGGGAATACGAGCTACAACCCGAGCTACGCCGAGGGGATCGCGATCATCGTCGGCTACTTCCTCTGGACCACGATCGGCGGGCTGCTCCTCTTCGAGCGCGAAGAGTTCACGTAGGCCGGCCGCTCAGGCGCGGTTCGCCGCCGGCGGAAGGCGAGGCGCGATGTATCCGGCGAGCCAGATCATCGCCGGGACCGACGGGACCACCAGGATCCCCCAGGTCACCGCCGCGTTGAGGCCGAGCGCCAGCACCGCTCCCCCGAGCACGGGGGCGAGCAGCTGGCCGACGCCGGTCGTGGCGAAGAACGCCGCGTTGTACGCGCCGATCTCCTCGGGGGGCGCAAGGTTCGAGGGTAGGGTCGTCATCGGGATCGAGCCGAGGTTCTCGCCCGTCGTCAGCACGACGATCGCGAGGAAGAACCCGGCCACGAGGGCGATCCGGAGGGCGGCGATCCCCCCGAACAGCAGGAACCCGACCGCATAGAACCCGATGCCGAGCACGAACAGCGAGGTGTGGCGGTGGCCGAGGCCGGCCCGGGTGATCGGCGACTGGGTGAAGACGACGAGCACGCCGTTGATGGCGAGACCGACCCCGATCACCGCGTAGGGGAGGTGGAGCACGGAGTTGGCGTACAGCGGGAAGACCGCGCCCCACTGCCCGACGGTCAGCCACGACACGGCGGCGGCGGCGCAGAACGCGAGGAAGATCCGGTCCCGCGCGAGGACCCGCGCGCTCTCGCGGACCGTCGGTCGTCGGGGCCGCGATTCGATCGGCAGGTCTCGGGCCGCCTGGCGGGCCCGGTCGTAGGGCGACGGTTCGAGCGCGACGACGAGGAGGGCGGTGCTCCCGAGGAGGATCCCCCCGGCGAGGAAGCCGACCGCGGGAAACCCGAGCGGACCGATCAGCACCCCGCCGCCCAGCACCCCGAGCGTGAAGCCGACGTTCCAACCGATGCGCGTGTAGGTGTAGGCGAGGGTCCGCTCCGACCCCTCGGCGAAGTCGGCCACGTACGCCGCGATCGCCGGGCCGGCGATCGTGCCGACCGTATAGACCGCGGTGACCGCCGCGAGCAGGGCCGGCAGCGAGCGGGCGTACATCGCCGCCGCGACGAGGAGGACCGACGCCGCCTCCGCCGCGAGGCACACCAGGAAGACCCGGCGCCGGCCGATCCGGTCGGTGACCAGCCCGGCGAACGGGACCACCACCAAGGGGAGGATCCCGGTGAGCGCCGAGAGCAGCCCGATCTCGGCGTACCCGACGTGGAGGACGTTGCGCAGATAGAGGACGAGGTACGGCGCGACGAGCGTCATCCCGCCGGCGCGGACGACCCCGCCGATCGCGAGCCAGCGCACGTTCCGGTTCACGGAAATCCCCCGGGGAGGGCGCGGCTCAACCGGGGGGTTCGCAAAGCATTATGGCCCGAGGGGCGGTCGCGGGCCGGCCGATGGGCGACCAGGACCTCTCGAGCGAGCTCGCGGGCCAGGGCTACCAGCTCACCGGACGCCACAGCGCGGTCAAGCTCTGCTACTGGACCCGGGAGTCGCTCACGAAGGGCCGGGACTGCTACAAGGGCCGGTTCTACGGCATCGAGAGCCACCGGTGCCTGCAGATGTCGCCGGCGATCGACTCGTGCAACCTGCACTGCCGCTTCTGCTGGCGCAGCCAGGGGTGGGAGAACGACGGAGTGATGCCCGAGTACGACGACCCCGAGCTCCTGCTCGACCGGTCGATCGACGCCCAGCGTCGGATCCTCTCCGGCTTCAAGGGCGACCCGGCGGTCGAGATCGACCGGTGGGAAGAGTCGCAGTCCCCCCGGCATATCGCGATCTCGCTGACGGGCGAGCCGACCCTCTATCCGAAGATGAACCGGTTCCTCGAGCTCTGCCACGAACGGGGCATCACGACGTTCCTCGTCACCAACGGGACGAACCCGGACGGCCTCCGCGCTCTCGACCCCCTGCCCACGCAGCTCTACGTCTCCGTGACCGCGCCGAACGCGGAGATCTTCCGCCGGCTCACGCTGCCGACCGACGACGGGGCGTGGACGCGCCTCCGCGAGTCCCTCGCGATCGTGCGGGACCTGAAGACCCGGCGCGTCGTGCGGCACACGCTCGTCCGCGGCTGGAACCTCGGTTGGACGGACGCCTACGCCGAGCTCGACGCGCTCGCCCGCCCGGACTTCATCGAGCCGAAGGGGTACGTCTACATGGGCCGCTCGCGCCAGCGCCTCGGACGGGATCACGTCCCCGAGCACGAGGAGATCGCCGGGTTCGCGCAGCGCCTCGCCGCCCGCACGGGCTACCGCGTCCTCGACGAATCCCCGGAATCGAAGGTGGTCCTGCTCGGCCGGAGCGAGGTCGGACGGTACCTTCCGGGGCGGGCTCCGTCGCCGGAAGCGCCGATGGGCGCGGCGCTGCCGATGGCCGCCTAGATCAGCCGATCCGCCAGTTCAGGATCTCGATGAGGAACGCCGCGACGACGCCGATGCTCATCACGAAGTACGGGTTGAGCTTGAGCGACCGGGTCTCCTCCATGTCGTAGTACTGGATGAGCCCCGCGGCGCTGGAGAAGCCGGAGCGGCGTCCTTCGGGCATCGTCCGTTCGAGGAGCTGGGCGTTACATAACCCTTACCGGCGGAGGACGGGGCCACCAAGGTCGAGGATCGCGTCCTCGAGAGACTCCTTGAGCCCGGTGGAGAACCCTCCGAAGCCGCCGGAGATCCCGCCGGCGAACAGCCGCTCGAGGAAGCGACGGGGTGGCGCGACGCGGACCGTGCGGCCGACCGGAACGCCCGCGGCGTCGGCCAGCTCCTGGAGCGCCGCCTCCCGGTCCGCGAGCCCGTCGACCAGGCCGAGCTCGAGCGCCCTCCGCCCCGACCAGACCTCCCCGGTCGCGAGGGACCGGATCGCGTCGACCGGGCGGTGCCGCTCCTCGGCGACGCGGGCGACGAAGCCGTCGTAGCTCTCCTGCGCGACCGCCTGGAGCTTCTCGCGCTCCACGTCCGTCAGGGGGCGGTACCCCTGGTAGGCGTCCTTGTGCTCGCCGACGTGCAGGAGGTCGACCGAGATCCCGAGCCGTCGCACGAGCTCGCGGACCGCGATGTGCGGGTAGATCACTCCGATCGACCCGACCTGGGACTCTGGGTACGCCAGGATCCGCCGGGCCCCGAGCGCTGCCAGGTAGGCGCCCGACGCCCCGATCGCCCCGATCGAGGCGAAGACCGGTTTCACCTGGTTCAGCCGCTTCACGGCCAGGTAGAGGTCCATCGAGGCGACCGACTCGCCACCGCCGCTCGAGATGTCGAACAGGACCGCCCGGATCCGCTTCCTCGTCCGCAGCGCCTTGAAGATCTGCAGGAACGGCTCGACCGAACGCTCGCGGATCGTTCCGCGGAATGCCACGTGGGCGAGTAGGGCGCGCATCGTTCGACCCGCTCCGGGAGTCGGCGTTCGGTATTAACGCACCCACGCCCGCCGACTGCGGGCGTCGGTTCAAGTAGGGGTCGCTCGCAGGCTCGCGCGTGCGCCTCCTGGTGCGGCCCCGGGCCCCGCTGCTGATGCTCCTCCTGCTCGCGCCGGCGATCCCGGAGCTGCTCACCGGATCCACCCCGATCACCGGACTCGCCTACGACCCGGTGCGGTTCGGGGTCGACTTCGCCTTCGAGATCGGTCTCTACGGCTGCGGGGCCGTCCTCGTCCGCGAGTTCGCCGTCGTCCTCCGAAAGGGATGGGCGTCGATCCTCCTCCTCGGGGCGGCGTACGGGATCGTCGAGGAAGGGTTCGCGGTCCACACGATCTTCCAGACGTCGGGAGCCCCGGTGAACGCCCTCGCGACGTACGGGCACGCGTTCGGGGTGAACTGGCTCTGGGCGGTCGGGATCGTCGCGTTCCACGCGACGTACTCGATCGCCCTTCCGATCCTTCTCGTCCGACTGTGGTACCCCGACGTCGCACGGGCCCGGTGGTTCGATGCGTCCGCCCTCACCGCGGTCGCCGCCGTCTTCCTCGGCACCGTCGCGGTCTTCTCGACGCACGAAGGGTACCCCCCACGCCCCGGGGCCCTCGCGGGGTTCCTCCTGCTCGTGGGGGGACTGGTGGCCCTCGCGTGGCGCGCTCCCGCCGCGCTTCTCTCGGTGAAGCCCGGGGTGGGCCGCGCCGGTCCGCTCGGGCTCGTGCTCGTGGGGACGCTCGGATTCCTGGGGTGGCTGATGACCCTGGCCCTGGCGGCCGGTCGGTGGGTCTCTGCGTGGGTCGCGGCGGCGCTCCTCGTCCTCGTCAACCTGGGGGCAGTGGTCTACGTGACGGCCCGGGTCGGGGAGGTCGACCTCGAACGCTCGGAGTTCTGGTTTGCGACGGGGATGCTGCTCGCCCTGTGGGTCTGGGACATCCCGATCGAGTTCGGTGTCCCCGGAATCCTGGCCGTGACGGTGGTGTTCGTCTATCTCCAGTACCGATTGGGCGAACGGATCCGGGCTCGATCCGCGACGGTTCGGTCGAACATTCCCCCGGTGGCGACCGGTGCCCCGCCCCTCGGTTGAGGGGGGCACGCGGCGAGGCCCGCGCCCCGATCGCTTTTGGTCCACCGGATCTACGCACCTCCGTGGGAGCTCCTTCCGCTCCGAGCGCTTCCCCGGGGCTCGCGCCGGTCGTCCCCGCGGAACTGGAGGAGTTGGTGGATTCGTTCGACCGACTGAGCTCCCGATTGGTCCTGCTCTCCGGCCCGGCGCTAGAAGAGCTGCGCTCCGCGATCGGGGCGCTCGACCGGGCGGTGCGCCTTCACGTCGCACGGGGCTCCGCCGCGGCCGAGAGGCGAGCCTCGGGGTCCGCGGCCGAGGTGGAACACGAACGATTCCTCGTCTCGCTCGACCAGCTGTGGTGGTTCTACGGGATCGTCGCCGGGGACGACCACGGCGGGCACCGCCAGGCGCTCGGCCAGTACGGGCGGCTGGTCACCGAGGCGCTCCGTCGGCATCTCGCCGAGGAGCGGGAGAACGCGGCGGGCGCCGGGGCCGCGGCTCCTCCGGCGGCCGGCGGAGTCTCCGCGAAACGCTAATAGCCCGTCCGGGGGAGAGCGCCTCGGAACGATGGCCGGCCGCGCGGGGGAAGCCGTCTGGGTCGAAAAGTACCGGCCCCCCTCGCTCGAGAAGATGGTCGGCCAGGAGTCGATCGTCCCGCTCCTTCGGTCGTACGCGCAGAAGCGGTCGATGCCCCATCTCCTGTTCGCCGGGCCCCCCGGCACCGGGAAGACGACGGCGGCGCTCGCGCTCGCGCGCGACCTGTTCGGCGACGAGTGGCGGCAGTCGTTCCTCGAGCTGAACTCGAGCGACCAGCGCGGCATCGACACGGTGCGCACCACCATCAAGCAGTACGCCCGGACCGCCCCGATCGGCGGAGTCGGGTTCAAGATCCTGTTCCTCGACGAAGCCGACAACCTGACGTCGGAAGCGCAGGCGTCGCTGCGTCGCATGATGGAGCGCTACTCCGGGTCCTGCCGGTTCATCCTCTCGTGCAACTACTCCTCCCGGATCATCGACCCGATCCAGTCGCGCTGCGCGGTCTTCCGTTTCCGGCCGTACACCCCCGCCGCCGTCCGGGCCCAGATCGAGCGGATCGCGAAGGCGGAGGGGACGAAGATCGATGCCGACGCGCTCGAGACGATCGTGACGGCGAGCGCGGGGGACCTCCGGCGCGCCACGAACCTCCTGCAGCTGACGGCGACCCACACCGACCACGTCACCGAGGAGACGGTGAAGGAGTACGCCACCGTCCCGTTGCGGCGCGAGGTCGAGGCGATGCTGAGCGCCGCGATCCGCGGCCAGTTCACGGAGGCGCGGGACCGCCTCTACGCCCTGTTCACGGACCGCGGGACCTCGGGCGAGGAGATCCTCCGTGCGATCCACGGCTACCTGCCCGAGATCCCCGACACGGCGTTGCCGGCCCGGGAGAAGGTGCGCCTGATCGAGTATCTCGGGGAGGTCGACTTCCGCCTCGCCCAGGGCGCCTCCGACCGGATCCAGCTCGAGGCGGTCCTCGCGCACATCGCGGCCGGGCCGAGCGCCCGCGCCTAGGGAGGGGCGAGCGTGGCCCGGCAGCGGTCGGTCGGCGAGAAGCCGGTGGTCGCCCGTCGGGCGGTGGCGGTGGGAGAGCTCACGGTCTCCGCGGGGACCCGCCGGGCGATCCGCGCGGGCCGGGTCGCGAAGGGGGACCCGATCGCGGCCGGCGAGCTCGCGGGCCTGCTCGCGATGAAGCGCACCCCGGACCTGATCCCCCACTGCCATCCCGTGCGGATGACCGGGAGCGGCGTCGAGATCCGGGTCGGACCGCGGGCGGTCCGCGTCCGGGCGTACGCGGAGGCGCTCGACCGGACCGGGGTGGAGATGGAGGCGCTCGTCGGGGCGACCGTCGCCCTCCTCACGGTCTGGGACATGGTCAAGTACCTGGAGAAGGATGGCCGCGGACTCTACCCGCGCACGTCCCTCGGACCGGTCCGGGTCGAGTCGAAGGAGAAGGGGGAACGATCGTCGTCATGAGCGCACCGTCCGCATCGACCGGCCGTCACCACCTCGGGGGCACCCGCTCCCTCGGGTTCGTCGTCGTCTCGCTCTCCGACACGCACACGGAGGACGATGACCCATCCGGGTCGCTCGCGCAGCAGCTGCTCGCGGGAGCGGGCCACAAGGTCGTCCACTACGGGCTCGTCGCCAACTCGGTCGCGGACCTGCGCGAGCGGCTCGAGCCGTGGCTCAACGAGGTCGCGGTCGAGGCGGCGGTCACCGTCGGCGGGACGGGGGTCAGCTCGCGGGACCTCACGATCACGGCGCTCGAGGGGATGGGGGGCAAGCGCCTCGAAGGGTTCGGCGAGATCTACCGCGCGCTCAGCTTTTCTGAGGTCGGCCCGCTCGCGCTCATCAGCCGGGCGTCGCTGTTCGTCATCAAGGGAAAGCCGGTCTTTGCCCTCCCGGGCAGCGAACGCGCGGTCCGCACCGCCATCGAGAAGCTGATCGTACCCGCGGCGATCCACCTGGTCGAAGAGCTCGAACGCTGATCAGGCGCTCGCGCCGTCCGTCCGGCCGGCGCGCACGCCGATCGCCCCCATCGGGGGGGGCCCGGGGTCGAGGATCTGCAGCGGAAGGCCCTGGCGGCGACAGAACTCGGCCCAGGCGGTGTTCGCCTCGACGTGGTGCGCGAGCAGGATCCCCCGGGGCGAGAGGGCGTCCCACGCCGTGCGCAGTTCGAAGCGAGCGCGGGTCGCGTCGGGCCCGTTGTCGTAAAAGAACAGGTCGACCCGCTCCCCTCCCGAGAGGATCTGCCGGAGCCGGTCCTCGGAGTTACCGAGGGCGAGCGTCCACCGCGAGCGGTACCGGGGCGGCACGAACTGGCCGATCGAGAGGTTCTGCACGCCGGCCGGGCGGCCCGCCGTCGTCCCGGGCCCGAGGGAGACGAGCTCCCCGGCGCCGTTCGCGTCGAGCGCGGCGAGGAGCCACGCCGTGGAGTATCCCGGCCCGACGCCGGTCTCGACGATCCGAGCCGGTCGCGTCGCCCGCACGAGAAGGTAGAGGAGCGCGCCCTGCGGGAGCTCGTGCGTGAACGCAACGCCGGCCCCGCGCTGGAACAGCGTGTCGGGGAGGTCGCCCTCCCGCAGCTCGCGCCGGAACGCCTGCAGGCCGGTGGGAGGTAGCTCGGCCAGGGCGGCGACCCGGTCGAGCGAGGCTTGGCGGAAGAACAGCATCCGCTGGCGGATCGCCTTGCGGGCGGCGGGGGAGACGACGGAGGCTCGGGGACCGACCCGGTCGACCCACGGGACGGACTCTCCCGAGAGACCGGCGGCCACGCCCAGCGGGCGCTCGGCGTGCGAAGGTGGGGTGGCAGAAACCATGACTCCCCTATGGGCGGGGCCTTACATCTACCATTCGTTCGGCCGGGACGACGAACGTCGGATCGGGTCGCTGGCGCGTCGGCCGGTGGCGTGGCTTTCACAACCCTCTTTAATATCCGGGGCACCTCGTCCGGGTGGGAATCCGGAAATGCCCGTAGAAGAGGTTCTCGGAACGACGTTCGACAAGTTCACTCAGGGGAGTTCCTCGGCGGTCATCGACGTCTGGGCGCCGTGGTGCGGCCCTTGCCGGATGGTCTCCCCGATCGTCGACCGGCTCAGCGAGAAGTACAAGGGCAAGGTCGCGTTCGGCAAGATGAACTCGGACGACAACGGCGAGAAGGCCGGGGCCCTGGGGATCATGAGCATCCCCACCCTCCTGTTCTACAAGCAGGGGAAGCTCGTCGACCGGATCGTCGGGGCGTACCCCGAAGAGGTCATCGACGAGCACGTCCGCCGCCTCCTCTGACTCCGCGGCCCGGGGAACGGGCGGAGCCCCACCCCGACCGGGGTTCGCTCGTCCGCGGCGGCGCGTCCGGACGCCACAGCGCGCGCGGCGGCGCTCTAGCTCATGCCGAGCGAGAGCACCGACACGCAGCTCGCCCGCTACTCGTTCCAGCGCAAGCTCGACGAGATCGCGGCCTCCCGCGGGCGCGCGACCGAGCTGATCAGCCTCTACGTCTCGCCGGGGAAGCAGATCTCCGACGTGATGAACTACCTGCGGAACGAGTACGCGCAGAGCTCGAACATCAAGAGCCGCACGACCCGCAAGAACGTCATGTGGGCGATCGAGTCGCTCATGGGCCGGGTCCGGGCGTTCAAGGAGCCTCCTCCGAACGGCGTCGCGTTCTTCGTCGGGAGCAAGGCCGTCGGCGCCGACAAGTCCGAGCCGGTGACGTTCATCGTCGAGCCGCCCGAGCCGCTGAACACGTACCTGTACCGGTGCGACTCGACGTTCTTCCTCGACCCGTTGCTCTCGATGGTCCACGAGCCGGACCTCTGGGGGCTGATCGTGCTCGACCGCGCCGAGGTGACGCTCGGCTTCCTGCGCGGCAAGCGGGTCGAGGCGCTCCGCAACAAGCAGTCGCAGGTGCCGAGCAAGCACGGCCGCGGCGGGCAGTCGGCGCACCGCTTCGAGCGGATGATCGAGCACGCGGCGCACGAGTTCTTCGTCCGGATCGCGGAGATGGCCGGCGAGATCTTCCTCCCGAAGAAGGACCAGCTGAAGGGGATCCTCCTCGGCGGGCCCGGGGCGACGAAGGAGTTCTTCTACAAGGAGGGGTTCCTGCACTACGAGCTCCAGCAGAAGGTCGTCCAGCCGCTGTTCGACACCGGCTACACCGACGAGTACGGCCTCAAGGAGATGGTCGAGAAGGCGACCCAGACCCTGCACGGGCTCGAGCTGACCGAGGAGAAGCGGATCGTCCAGCGCCTCCTCGCCGAGATCCGCAAGGCCGACACGGGGCTCGCGGCGTACGGCGAGCGGGACGTCGCCCACGCCCTCGAGCTCGGCGCGGTGGACGTCCTGCTCGTGTCGGACGGCCTGCGCCAGCGTCGGGTGACGTTCCGGTGCGCCACCTGCCAGAAGGAGTTCGTGCGCTCGCTGGCCGACGACGCGATCGACGCGGTGCTCGACGGGCCGTGCCCGAACTGCGGGGCGCGGGCGCTGACCGAGACCGCCGCCGAGGACTACGTCGAGGGGCTGTTCCGGCGAGCGGCGGAGGGCGGCGCCACCGCGCGGCTCGTCTCGACCGAGAGCGAGGAAGGGGAGATGCTCGCGAAGGCGTTCGGGGGCGTGGCGGCGATCCTGCGGTACCCGGTAGCGACGGCGGCGCCCCCCCGCGTCCGAGCCGCGGGCTGAGCGTCCGTTCGCCCGGCCCGCCGCCCGGGAACGGGGCGCTCGTTCGCTACCAGAGGTGGCCCAGCGGATCTTCCTCGGCCGGCTTCGGCGCCGGCGACGGGGTCGGCTCCTTCGGGGCGGTCGCGCCGGGAGGGTAGAGCGCCGCGTTCGGATACACCGGCGCGGGGGGCCGGCGACGGGCCGCGATACCGGCGGCGACGAGGATCGCGACGACCGCGACCGCCCCGACGAGGAGGACGAACCGGAGCGGGGACCTCGGTCCGCCGGGCAGCGGGCAGCCGACCCCCGTGATGAGGCACGTTTGACCCGAGTGCGCCTGGGCGGGCGACTCGGGCTGCCCCTGGACGAACGTGGAGTTGGTCTTGCCGGCCGCAGGAAGCGCCGCGGGGAGCGTTGATTCGTGGGCGGGCGAGAGGTCGACCGCGACGTTCGAGCTCGCGGAGGCGAGGTAGAACCCGGAGGAGACGATCGGAAGGTGCCCGCGATAGAACCGGCCGGCGTGCACGTCCAGGAGCGCGTTCGTGACGACCGTCGTGCCGTCTTGGTCGGCCGTCCAGGGGTGCGAGCTCGAGGAGAACAGGTCGGCGGCGGCGGGGACGAGGATCACGCCCTCGACGAGCGAGAACGGGCCCACGACCGTCAGGTTCGCGGCCGGGAACTCCGTTCCCTCGTAGGCGAACCCCGAACCGGGGCGGTAGGCGCCCGCGATGCCGATCGAGCCGTTCCCCGACCGGGCCGCCGTCCCGTTCTGCGAGAGCGTTCCGGGGAGGGTGACGAGCGTTCCGAACGCCGTGTAGTACGACGACCAGACGATCGCGCCCGAGGCGTTGAAGGCGCTCGAAGAGGTCCACGTGTCCCCGGAGGTCACGTTGAGGGGGAACAGTCCGAGCGGGGTCGTCAGGTTGACGTCGAGATGTCCGGTGACGTTCACCGCGAGGGACCGGTCGCGGAGCACGGTCGCCCCCTCGGAGGAGTTGGCCGACTCGCGCAGCTTCGCGGTCACCACGACGCTCGAGTTCAGGAGCGCAAGGGCGGTCGCGTTCCCGTGGGGCTCGGCGACCACGCCGTTGGTCGTGAGATTCGCCCACGCGTCGGTCGTCTCCCATGCGTGGTAGCTGATGTTGGCGACCACCCGGGGCGAGGCGCAATCGGGCAAGCAGTACCGAACGTTCACGATCGCGCCGATCGTGCGCTCGGCGTTCACCGTGATGACGCCGTCCGAAGAATTCTCGGTCTCGTTGAAGACGACCGAGAAGCCGAGGGTGGCGCTCCCCTGGTAGGTGTACAGCCCCGCGAACCCGTGGAAATCGACGGTCGTGAGCTCCCCGTACGCCCACGCGGGCGCCGCCGCGGTCGCCGGCACCGGCGCCGCGCCGGCGAGCCCGGACGAGAGCATACATACGGTCAAGAAGGCGGAGGTTACTGCGAGAAGCGTCGTCGTCGTCCGCGGGCGCACCGAGATGGGTACCATTCCTCTCACGGCTGTCTCGAGAGAACCGATGCTCGATTGGCTTCATAAACCGGAGTTTCACCGGCTCTCGGCCCCGCTGGACTCCATGCTACGCCGTCGCAATCGGGAGGAGGCCGCCCGTTGCGGACCCTGACCGAGTCGGAGGCCCGCGTGATCGGGGTGATGCTCGCCGCCCGCCCGGACCGGGAGCGCGAACGACTGCGGGTCGTGGACGTCCCGCGCTCGACGTACCACGCGGTCCGAAAGCGGGCGTACGAGGAGGGGTGGCTCCGCGACCGGTACGTCCCGCATCCGGTCCCGCTCGGACGCCCGGTCGTGTCGTTCGTGCTGCTGCGCCCGTTCGCCGACCGGTTCGCGGAGACGGTCGAGCTCGTCTCCGCGAACACCGGCACGGTCCTCCTCTGGACCGGCGCCCAGGTCGCCCTCGCGGTGATGTTCCACGCGAAGGAGAGCGAGGCCCAGAAGTCGACCGACGCGCTCGTAAAGCATCGCCTCGTCCCGGACCCGACCGCCGTCACCGTGCGCGCCGACGGACCGACGATACCCGTTTACTTCGACTTCGAGGGGCTCTGGTGCAACGTCGTGGGGCTCTCGGGCACCCTCGCCTATCCGCACGGGCTCGGGGGACTGCTCGACGGGATCGACCCGGACGACGGGCCGGTGGCCCTCACGGCGCACCAATGGTGGGCCGTGGGGGAGCTATTGCGGCGACCGTTCGTGGCGGCCGAACAGGGGCGGGGGGCCCACCTCGTCGGGCCGCTGGGGCTGCCGTTCTCGCAACGTCGGCTCCTCCAGCGGGGTTGGGTGGTCCATCGGACGATCCTCGACCCGTCGCGCCTGCCGCCGTACCAGGGGCGGTCGGCCGACCAGGTCGTCTTCCTCTCCGGGGCACCGAAGCCGGGAGCGCGGCCCGAGGTGCTGTTCGCCACCCTCTCCCGCGAGTCGCGCGTCTTCCCGTTCCTGTTCGTCGTCGGGCCGGACCGATGGCTCGTCGGAGCGTTGGGAGGCTCCTCCCCCGCGCCGGAAGAGCTCCGCGCCTCCCGGCGGCCGGTGCTCCCCACGCTTCGGGAGTTCCTCGAGGGGATCGAGATCGTGCAAGAACCGGCCTCGGCGTTCCGCGCCCCCGTCGACCATCGCTACGACCGCCTACTCCCAGCCGGCTCGGGGCGAGCGGCGGCAGTCCCGTAGCTCACCGGTCGGCGAGCTCCCAGGAGAGCCCGCATTTCTCCTTCGAGGGAGCGCGGGCCCAAGGGCGGCGTCCGGACTCTCCCGACGAGGGCGACGCTGGAGGCGGCGCCCGATCCCGACGTGGGAGCGATCGGGATATACCGACTAACTCGCCGGGACTTTCTGCGCTCGGCCCGAGGTTCGGCGGCGGCCAGCATTCCGAGGAGCTCCGCGGTCCACCGAAACGGTAATTGCCCGAAACGTGGGCCGGTCTCAGGGGCGCGTAGCCTAGCCTGGATAGGGCACCGGGTTCCTAACCCGGGGGTCGAGGGTTCAAATCCCTCCGCGCCCGATCGGATTCGAACGAGCACTGGCTCGAATACTTTGGGGCCCGGAGTTTCTCGGATGGGGTGCCTTTAGACTTCAGAAGTGTTGACCAAGCGTGCTTCGACTGATTGACCCCGTTCCTTGCGAAGAGTCGGAGTTCATCTGGAACTTCGCCTATTCGGAGAATCACAGTCGAAGCCGTCACGGAGACGCCTGGCGCTCCCGCCTCGGTACCAGGCTACAGGGACTTCTCGATCAAGGTGCCCGTCTCCAGCTCACCCCCCACGACTGGGAGACTCTTCGGGAGGTTCTGATGGCGGTGCGGGGGATGTACGTCGGTGGACTGATACGTCTGCGTCCGGATTGGTATCTCGGCAGCCTCCAAAGTTCCTCCTTAGGCGAGTTGCGCTTGATCGCTCACGAGCCGTTCCGCGAGATAGCCCCGAGTTTGCGTTTGGATGACTTTGTAAGGGCTTTGGATGCGGGCCGCGAAACCCCTGGTGATCGATTCGCCCAGCGCTATCGCCAGCTGCGACCCACATTTGACCCGGCGAAGGTTCGGGGGCGGCCGATGCTCGCCGGCAAGGCATTGGCCGGTCCATTCATCGAGATTGATGGCCTCACGCGGGTGTCGATTCTCTGGTCGCGGCACTTGAAGAATGATTCCCTGCCTCAAAGAATCGAAGTCGTAGCTGGCATTTCTCCTCGAATTGAAGAGTGGCCCTACGCATGCGCCGATGGCCATGTCCCGGTGGAGTGGGCCTCTCCCGCCCGCTATTGAGTCGGACTCGAACAAGTACTTGTTCGAACGCCTCCGCGCCCGATCCCGGCGGGTCTACGATCGGCGTGCCGTCACGATTCCCACCGGGGGATGGTCTTCCCCGTACTTCTCTCGCATCGCGTTCGCTGCATCCCAGCGGCGCAACAGATCCTCCCGGAGGACCCCGGCGGGAATCCCCTCGACCAGTGCCCGCGGGAAGTACGCGAGGAAGTGGGGGAGATCCACGTCCAATACCTCCGTATTCACCACGACACCCCCGGCCCTCTCCACCAACGAGGCGAGGCCGTCCAGCGGGGAGTAGTGTAGGTCGTCGCGGGACCCGGTCGTCGCCGCGAACACCTCCTCCCGCAGGTCGTACATCGCTAGATGCGCCCTCTGGGCGCTCGTCCGGGCGATCGGGAGCGACTCCGCGAGAAAGACTCGCGGAGAGACGCGGAGCATCTCCCGGATCACCTGCACAGCGTTCTCCTCGCCGCGGAGCGATCGAATTCCGTGCACGCAAACCGCGAGGTCCGCGGCGTCGGAACGAAACGGCAAGCGCCGCGCGTCGCACTCGACGGGCCGGACCCTGCCCTCAAGAGCACTGGCGGCCACGATCGGTCGAAACTCCCCCCATCGCGATCGCTCCACGGCGACGATTCGTCCCCGCGGCCCAGCGAGGAAGGCGAGCGGCACGGTTGAGATTGCGTGCGGGCCGGAGGCTATCTCGACGAGGGTTGCGCCCACGACCCCCGGTGCCCGCCGGAGCACGGCCCGCCGCTCGAGCATCTCGCACCGGAGCCACTCCGGGGGGAGGTTCGACCGGAGTGGAATCCGTCCGATCACTTCACCGAACTCAGGTTCGGCGGCCCGCAGTTGGGCCTCGAAGCGCCTCATGCAGCCGAGACGTGCGACTCTCCGCTGGATTGAAGGGGTGTCGGTTCGGGTCCGTCCGAGCCCGCGCGGCGGGGGAGAGCGCGGAATCACGGACCCGCGGTTGCCGGCCCGACCAGCTTAGCGATGACCTACTGCGGACCCCTCCCTGCCGTGCGACTTCCCTCGCGAATGTCGGCGGGCGGATCGGACGGCACGCGAGTTTATGTTCGTGGGCCAACTTCCGAGGCCATGGGCTCGAACAAGAAGATCATCGAGGCGCACCTGACCGCCCCGAGCCTCTCGAAGGCTGCCGAACTTCTCACCGACGACGTAGAGTGGACCGAGTGGGGCGACGGTGTTCCCTCCACCGGGGTCCGGACCCGAGGCAAGGACGCGTACGTCCAGAACTACGGCGACGACGAGCTCCGAACCGAGATCCTCCGGATGACGGAGGAAGGCAACGTCGTGGTCGTCGAGGGCGTCGCCCACGTCCACAAGAAAGACGGCCGAAACCTCGCGGTCCGGTTCTGCAACATCTTCGAGCTGGAGAACGGGAAGATCCGGAGGAAGTCGTCCTTCGGTGCGTTGCTCGCCGGGGCCGCGTAGCGACAGCACCCCCGGCCCCCGCGCTTGAGCCGGCTGCGAACCGGACCCGCACGCGCACCGCGGGGAGCGCGGGACTCCGTCGCGCCGATAGCAGTCCCAAGCCCCGCGGACCGGCGTCAGGCCAGGCGGCCCGAGCGAACGAGGACTCGAAGGCAGTTCAGCGTGATCATCTCGTTCGGTCCCTCCGTCCCCCAGTCGACGACCTCGGAGTTGGGGGCACCGACCGGACCCTTACGCCAGTAACGGCCCTCCGCGCCCCAGGTGCCATCGGGAGCGCGCTTCGACTCGATCACGTCCAGCGCCTCCAGAGTGCGCGGGTCCCCTAGCTTCCCGGCCCGGTCCAGCACCCGGAGCGCCTGCAGGATGTCGTAATGCCAGTAGACCGGGTAATGGAGCCGGATCCACCGTGGGTCGATGAGGCCCTCGCCGTGGCACGACCGAAACAGGCGGTGCCGCAGGAAGAGCTCGGCGGCCCGTTCCACCGCTGGGCGGACGGTGGCGTCGTTCGTCGCGCGGAGGTATTCGTTCAGCCCCCACAGCGTGGCGAGGCTCTCGTAGAAGGAGGAGTGTTCCGCGTCCTCCGCCGAGTCGCAGTTCCACCCGCCGTCGGGCCACTGCCACCGGACGAGCGCGTGCGCGATGCGCCGAACCCGGGGATCGTCGGCCATCCCGAGCCGAGCGCAGACTCCCAGCGGATTGCCGTACACGGAGGCGTGCACCCGGGATCGTCCCCCCCTGCGGCGCGGCTCGACCCGCCCCTGGGGCAGCGAGGAGAGGACGTGGAGCGCGGCGCGACGAGCGGCCCGATCCCCGGGGGGAACCCCCAGATCGACCGCCGAGACGAGTCGCCAGGTCGCCCCGGCCCACTTCTTGTACCAGTGGACGCCGAACCCTCCGTCGGCGCGCTGACCCGAGAGGAGTGCCCGGAGTCGGGCTCCTCTCGGGATCTGATCGAGCGCCGCTCGAACGGGCCGGGACCTATCCGACTTGCCTTGAAGTTCGGTCAGGGCAAAGTATCGGATCGACGGGTCCTGGGAACCGAGGAGCCAGCGAACCCCGGCGTCGTCGCGGTCCACGCTCGATCACCGTGTCGGTCACCGGGTCCAGATATATCCCGCTTGATGCGGACCGAGGTTCGAGTCGAGCGCCACCGGTTCCGATCATGACCCTCGAGTAGACCTAGCTTGCCTGCACCCGTGTTCGGGTGCCTGCGACCGCCTCGAGAAGCTCCCCGCTCCCAACGGGCGCCGGGCACCGGGGCGTGTCTTGAACGACGGAGCCTACCGAGACTCGGGCGCCTTCGACCGGCGGGTCATCGCATGGGCTGACCGCAGTAGGGGCAGACCGGCGCCTGTGCGGGAACGAGCTTCCGGCAGGACGGGCACGCCCATCGATGCGCCTCGGGGGAGCGCCGGTCCGGGGGAGTCCGTCCGTCCCTCTCCGGGGCCCCGGGCCCAAGCGCCATCCGACGGGCTCTCTCCTGCTCGGTCTCGGGTCCAAAGACGAGTCCGCACGTACCGCCGAGGACGCCGAGCAGCAGGCCCACTCCGTTGCCCCCGCCCACGCTGACGACGCTTCCCACCGAAAAGGCGATCATCAGGAATCCCAGGCTCTGGCCCTCGTCCGGATAGATTCCCAACGCGATAGAGCTCGTCACCAATAGGACGCCCAGCACCACCCCGGCGACCCCCGCATCGGTAACTCCCGAGAGCGTGTGGAGCGGGATGCCCCCCAGGCTTCCAGCCATGCCGGCGCCGCTCGCCTCCGATAGCTCCGCGACCGCATAGACCAAGATCATGAGCCCCCCCACGAAACCAAGGACGGGCCCCGCGAGCCGCTTTCGATCGACGTCGGCGGTCATCGGCTCGGCCACGACAGGCGGTCCGTGGCTAAAGGGCAGGCGCAAGCGGTCGCGGACTCTCGAGCTCAAATCGAGGATCGCCCGACAGTGGAGTGTAGGGTTCGGTGCGGAGGATGATTCGAAAGGCCCCGGGTCTCTTGCGCACGGGCCGTGTGCTCACCGCCGTTAGGTCGGAGTCCGGATCACTTCCACGGCCCGGGACGTCCGCGCGATGGAGGTACAGGGCCGCGCCCTCAACGCCGCGCGAAGAGGATGCGGTCCTCCCCGACCTGCCAAACCGTCGCGACCGTGCGGAAACCGGCGTCCTTCAGTCGGCCCACGTGCTGGTCGAACGTCGTGTGTCCGTGGTCAGGATGGCTCGCCGATCGTCGGTCGTGCTCTTCGAACGCGGCGCGGAGGGCGGGGACCTTTCGAGCGTCGTCCCACCACTTTCGCCACGCTCCCCACCCTCCGCCGCGCCCGGGCACCGGACGCCGGAGATTCGGCAACCGAGCCGCGATCTTCCGTAAGTCTCCCTCCCCGGGTCCCCACGGGAGCCAGTCGCCGTTGAGGAAGACCCCGCCCTTCCCCAGGATCCGGCCCAGGTCGTGGTAGAGGCGGGTCAGCTGCGCGGGACCCAGCCAGTGGAGCGCCGTCGTACTGACCGCAGCGTCGTACCGACGGCTCGGGAGCGCCTCCGTCCAACCGGGTCTCCCCAGTTTCGCGTCGGCCCAGACCAGTCTCCTCCCAAAGTGGGCCAGCGCGCCCTCCCCGATCCGGCGGACGACCGGATCGTAGTCCACGGCGACGACTCGGGCGCGAGGGAACCGTCGGAGGAGTCGCGCGCTCAGGGAACCGGGACCCGACCCGAGGTCGAGGACGGAGAACCGTCGGCCGCGTTCCGCTTCCAGTACATCCAACATCATGGTAAAGCGACGCTCGCGGTCCGGGTTGAACGACTCTTGCTGCTCGTCCCAGCGTCGCAGCCACCGATCCCAAGCTAGCTCGCCCGTCGTTGCCGGCACGAGGGCCGCAGAGAGAATCGACCGTTAACGGTTCGCCGTCCGACTCGTCCGGGTCGAGATCCCGATACCCCGGCGACGCCCCCGCCCGCCGCCGGGATCGAATCCTGCGGGACCCCGCGCGCCGGGGACCCTGGGCGAGAGCTCGGCGCGATCCGCAGAGCGCGGGCCCTCGTGGTTCCGGACTGCGCAACGCTCCTACCCGGCGGACGGCTCGGATGCCGCGCCGTTGCGAGAGGGCCGAACCGGGCCTGGATCGGGAGGTCAGGGCGCGGGCGACTCCGCCAGCGAATCTTCTTTGAGCTAGCCTCGACTGGGCCGGTGGATGGACGGCGTCCCTCCGGGGTCGGTCGATGCGGTCCTTTCGATTCTACGCGGAAGCTCGGGGCCGATCCGGCGACGTAAGCTGCTCGAAGCCCTCGAATCCCGGGGGCACCGGATCTCGTTGGCGGGCCTCAATCGGGTCCTCCAGCAGTGCGCCGAGCGCCGGTTGACCCTCGAGTCTCCGGAGGGGGTCCGCGCCCGTGCGCAGCCCGGAGGAGCCGGCCCCGCCCCGCCGCTGCCCAACGGAGCGACGAAGCTCTGAGCCGAGAGCGGGGACGCCACTCTTTGGGGGGGGGCGGACGATCAGGAGGTGACCGCGGCGAGGTCCTGCTCGAGGGCGTCGAGGTCGACGCCGGCCGGGGTCTTCTCCGCCGTCAGGAAATCGTCCGAGAGGAGGGCGTACGCCTCGTCGCAGTACGCCGTCAGGAACCCCCAGGTCATCCGCTTCAGGGCGCCCCACGTCACGACGGTGAGCCCCAGCGGGTCGTACGCGACGACCGGCACCGCATGTCCGCCCCACGACCCGGGGGCCCCGAGCCCGGTCGGCCCGCCCGGCGGGACGGACCAGACCGACTGCGTCTGGGCGGACGAGGGCATGGCGAGGCCGAGGTAGCAGTTCCCGAAGATGAACACAGAGTCGCGCACGTGATCGAGGTTCCCCGGCTCGACGGCGGCGTAGGCACGGATCGTGTGGCCCCCGATCCCCTTCTGGCGCCAGTAGTTCAAGACGCGGATCTCGGACGCGCCGACATCGTGCTGGTGCGTCTCCGGGTTGTACCCCGACACGGCCGCGTAGACCGACAGCACGGTCGAGTCGGGGATGATCTGGGGCCGCCCGACGTCCGTCGTCCACTCCTCGATGCAATGGGCGGCGGCCGCCACGGTGCAGTCCCCGATGGTGTCGTTGAGCATCATCGGCCACGACGAGACCTTCGACCCCCAGTTCGCCTGAGGCGGCGGCGGAGCGAGGACGGTGGGCCGGAGGTAGTTGGCGAGTTGCAAGGTACGAGCGTCGTGGACCGGCGGGATCCGGCCGAGTTTCATCTTGGAGTGGTCTACCACGGCGATGCCCCCCATCCTCTCCGGCGCCTAGGGGGAGCGTTGTACTTAATTTTCATCGGAATCGAAGGGGAGACGGCGAGCGCTGACTGCGCCGCTCGGCCCGAACCATCGGGTCGACGTCGCAGCCCGCGGGCTCGAGTTCGTCGCACATCGGCACGGGCGAAGCTGTCGCGTCTGTCGGAGGAGACCTCCGCCCGCCGCCGGTGGGTCGGCCCGCTGGGAGCATAAATAGGACCCGCTCCGTCGGAGGGTTCCGGCGGGGAGCTCGGTCCAACGTGAACGGCTCCCACTCCCCCGGACCAACGCGCGGGGTCCCGGGGTCGTCCCCGGCCGTTGCCCACGACGGACGGGACGCTCCGATTCGTACCAGCGCGATCGTGTTCGCCTACGACAACGCATCGGGACTCTCGCGCCTGATCCCCGAGGTCCTGGCGACCGAGGTAGACGAGGTGGTCGTGATGTGCGGGGGGACCGACGGATCGCGGCACGTACTGGCAGCGATCCCCGACCCTCGACTCACCGTGGTCTTTGAGGAAGAGCGGACCGGCAAGTGGGACGCCTTCAACCGGGGCATCGAACGCGTCCACGGCGATGTGGTGTTCCTCCTCTCGGGGGATGTCCGCCTCGATCCCGAAGTCTTCCCCTGTCTGCTGCGCTCGATCGCGGACGGGGCGGGGGTGGCGTTCCCTCGCGTCGAGCCGTCCAACGTCCACGGTTGGGTGACCCGGATCGGGGCGCGGCTCTGGAGCCTGCGGGACGCGCAGCACGTCGAGGCCGCCCAGCTGGGGCTGACGGTGCACGGCGGAGAGCTTCAGGCGGTCCGGCGGGAACTGCTCGAGAAGATCCCCCCGATCGTCAACGAGGACGCGTGGGTCTGCCTTCGGGCCGCGGAACGGGGATACTCGGTCGTGTACGCCCGGGACGCGGTGATCGCCAACACGGTGCCGGAGTCGCTGGGAGACCTACTGCGGCAACGGACCCGCATCAACTTCGGGCACTTTCAGCTCTGGGAAGCGGGGTATCTCCCGTCGACCCTCGACACGCTGCTGGTTCGCCGCCCGACGCTGTTCGTCCGAGTGTTCTGGCGGTCGATCCTCGCCCATCCGCGCGACTTCGGGACGATGCCGGTGCTCGCCGTCCTCGAGGGGATCGCTCTCCTCCGAGGGTTCGTGGACCATCGCCGCGGGCTCGACTACACTCGGTGGCGTCTTGTGGGCGCGCCCCGACGCACGCCGGCCTAACCTCGACGGTTCGAGCGTCCGGGGCGGGGGCGTTACTCTCCGGCGCTCCGGGCATCGCGATAGGCAGTGCGCAGTCGATCGAACTCCACGCTCTCGAACGCGAGGCCGTGCGGCGAGATCCGGGTCCGGAAGCCCTTCTCGACGTTTCCCGCGCGTCGAAGTCGTGCGTTGCGAACGAGCCCCACGGCGCTGACGTACGCCCCGAGGAGCAGGAAGATCGGCAGGTTCGCGACGCGGACCGTCGAGCCCGCCGAGGAGGATCCGTCCTCATCGGAGTCCGCGGGGGGAACCCGCTCTCCGTACAGTCTCGGGATCTCCTCCCGGATCCACGACGCGCGGCGGAGGAGCGAACCGTAGTATCGGACTCCCAGCACCGCGCGGGCGAGCAAGGCTTCCCGGGCCACGTGGAATCCCTGCGGGGTGTCGTAGAGCGTCGACGCTCTCCGCTCGTCCACGACCAGATTGAGGCACCAGCGCGGGGCGGGGGCGGAGCCGCGGGGCAAGAGCCGGAATCGAAGGTACGCTGCCAGAAGGAACGGCCAGACGAGCCCTGGCCGGGTGACGACCAGGAGATCGCAGTCATCGCCGGCCTGCGCCTGTCCGTAGGCGGCCGAACCGGTTACCGCGGCGCACCGGAGCCAGTCTCTCTCGCGCCCGAGGCTCTCCTCGAACAATCGCTGCGCGGACCGAACGTACTGCTCGGCGCGGGCGGCCAGGTCCAATACCCCCGCGCGGTCCGCGTCGCGATGTTCGGCGTACATGACCCCGTCCTCGACGGCCCCCCGCGGGAACCGACCCGTGAGCCACCGGCCCAGCTCGGAGGGATCGGAAGGAGCCTGCGGAGGGAGGAGCGCGACGAGGTCCGTGAGCTTCACGCCGGTGCGATGCCGGGCGGCGATCCGAACGATCTCCGTCGCTCGGTGCATCCAGGGGGGATCCGGGGCGAGCGCCGACCCCGTCGGGGGAGTTTCGTTCATCCGTCCGGCGGGGATCCGGCCGCGTCGGGCGGGGGTGGAACCCCGGTCGGATACAACTCCCGGATCAGCGCCAGCGTCGCAGGAGCGCTGTACCCCGCGCGGGCAACGACCCGGTCTGCCGTGCGCACCCGTCGAACGCCGAGGAACGCCCGGGTCAGGAAGAACAGGATCGAGTAGCGCTTCATCGTGACGCCCACGACCACCCCGCGGGGTTCGATGAGCACCTTCAGGGTGTGGCGTTCGGAGATCCACCGGCGCATGGGTCCTCGGGGACCTACGGTCCGGGCCCCGCTTATACTCGCGCGGACGACGGACCCCGGGGTAAAGCTCCCGCGCCCGGGGCGCGTCGCTCGTAGGTAAGGAGCGACCATTCCCCGAACTCTGCGAGCGCCGAGCGGCGCCGAAGCCAGCCGTCCACGGTCTCCGCGGTCCGAAGTCCCCGCGCTCCGATCCGCTGCCAAACCCGGGCGGGCTCGAACGGGGGGGCGAGCACCGAGACCGCCTCCGTGCGGACCCGGCGGAACTGCGGGCGGAGCGCCCGGTCCCACTCGGACGGGGTCCGACGAAACAGGTCGAGCGGGAACGTCGTGTTCTCGGTGGTGGTCCGCGCGAGCAACCGCCGACGGGCGTCGCGGAACCGTCCGTCGGCGAAGTCCCAAAGCATCGGTCCGGGGCCCGGACGATTCAACGTCGTGAAGACGAGACGCCCCCCGGCGGGGAGGGCGCGGGCGAGACCGCCCCGGATCGCGGTGAGATCCTCTTCGAGGTTGAACGCGCCGAACGTCGAGAAGACGCCCCCGAACGCTCCGTCGGGTAGCTCCCGGAGGGTGGAGACGAGGTCGCCGAGGCGCCCGCTGCGGCACTCCAGACGATCGGCCACCCCGGCGCGCTCGGCGCGGACACGGAGCTCCTCCAGCATCCGCGGCGACAGGTCGACGGCGGTGATCCGGTGGCCGTCCCCCAACAGGGGGATCGTCTCGAGGCCCGCGCCGGGGCCGATCTCGAGGAGCGGGTCGACCCGGACGAACGTCTCCCGAAGACACGCGAGCGTGCGGGACTTCTGGTAGCGCTCCACGGGCCGGGCGGCGACCCGGTCCGCATACCCGGCGGCGGCGGCGTCAAACTCGAGGCGAGCGCGGTCGGCCGGAGAGCGCGCGAGGATGGGGGCGTTCGGGTCGAGACGGAGGATCCGGGTCGAGGGAGAGAAGGTCGACAGCCACCCCGCGGCCCCGTACTTCTCCCGAAATCGACCGTAAATCCGGGCGCGGTCGGGCGACTCGACTAGCGGGGCGACGGCGCACGGCAGCCGGCCCGACTCCCGCGTCGTGACGGAGCACGCGCCGGTGCGGAGGGAGACCGCGACCCAATCCGCGCGCGCGGAGGTCGCGAGCACATAGAAGTGTCCGTCGTCCTCCACGAACCGCAGGGGCACCGGGCCGTTCGGCCCGGTTTCGAGTTCGAGGAGTCGGTTGTCGGTCGGGGGCCGCGGCATCGGCGTATCGAGGCACGGGAGCGGCGCCTCCCAGAAAGCTGTTGGGTGAGGTCGAATCCACTGCCTCGCGGAGTCGCCGCGCCCCGGCCGCTCGGATCGGGGTCGACCGGCAGGTAATGAGCCCCCGGCAGTCGACGCCCCCGATGGACCCCGCCCCGGGCGCCGTCGGCCGAGGGCGGGCCGGCGCACGCGCGGCGCCCGTGCTGCTCGCGGTCGCGGGGTTGGCGACGATCGGCGCCGCGGAGTACGCCTCCTCCCTCCTCCCCGCGGCAGACTCCGCGTGGCTCGCCGCGGGTCTCGGGGCGGGAACGCTCGCCTCGCTCGGAATGCCCTACGCGATACGACGGTCCGGGGCCGAGTGGAGAGGGATCCTGCCGTGGCTCGTCGGCGCGTCGCTCGCGATCGCCGTCGCGAGCGTCCTCACCGGGATCGGGAACGGCGGGACGGACGAGAACCGCACCACCCCCGCGTTTCTCGGGGAGCTTCTGCGCGGGCACGACCCGTACACCACGTTGCTCGGCCTGCGCTACGAGGTCTCCATCCTCGACGTCTGGCACCGTTGGGTCGGGTCGGTCGGCTACGACCCGTACCTTCCGTGGCTGATGTTCCTCCAGGTTCCCGGGACCGGGTACCTCGGCTACGACCTCCTCTGCATCGGGTGTTGGGTCGGTCTCGTCTACACCGTGCGGAACGACGAACTGGCCGCCGTGACGATGGCCACTCCGATGGTCGCGCTCGTGGCGGCCAACGGGTTCAACGACCTTCCGGTGCTGTTTCTCACGACGCTCGCCCTGCGCGGGGGGTTGGGACGCGGCCGCTGGATCGTCGAGTTCGTGACGTACGGGCTCAAGCAGTTTGCGAACGTCTTCTGGGTCGGGTACTACGCGCTGCAGCGTCGCTGGGGGCGGGTGCTCGGCGTCCTCGCGGGCACGCTCGCGATCGCCGCCCCGTTCCTATGGTGGCACCCGCACGGCTTCCTCTGCGAGACGCTCACTTTCGGTGCGGGGCCGGGCTGCGGCCTGGGGGGCGGGCACCCCGTGGGGCTCTACCTGCACTGGAACTACTACCTCTGGATCGTCTGGGCGGTCGCCTTGTTCGAGCTCCCGCTCCTCGCCGGGGCGGCGCGCCTGTGGGGTCGCCTACCGCGACGGCGGAACGACCGGGGGCCGTCCGGGGCGCGCTAGAGCGTTCGGGACGAACGGTCCCGGTTCAGGGGCGCGGGGCGGTGCTCGAGAGCGTGGTGCGCGGCACGCTCGGAGCCGCGGGGACCGAGGCCGAGACCATCGGGAGGGGCGTCCCACCGCGGGCGCCCGCGGCCGCGTTCGGGTCGGGCCGCCCGAGCCGGCGGCGGAGCCAGAACCGGACGTCCTGGTGGTACATGTTCCCGTACGGACAGGCGCCCACGCAGTCCCCGACCCCGCAACACTTCGTGCTCCGATACTCGCCCCGGGTCTGGAAATGCAGCGGCATATCGACGAGGCCGACCGGACACGCCTTCGCGCAGTCGAAGGTCGTGCACTGCTGGCAGACCTGCTTGTCCTTCACCTTGAGGCTGAACAGGCCGACCTTCGCGAACGGGATGCTGAGCGCGCCCCAGTGGCAGAAGCCGGTCGTGGCGCAGTTGTACGTCCCGATGTACGGGGTGGAGACGAACATCACGAACCAGACGCCACCGAAGTACAGCTCGATCGGGAGCGGCAGGGCCGCCGTGTCGAGCTGCCCGCTCGCGACCTGGACCGCCGGCAAGAGCCGGAGGAAGGCGAGCAGGGAGACCGCGAACAGCGAGACGACGGCGAACCCGGAGGCGACCACGTACGCCGTGGAGAGCTGGCTGCCGAGGAAGTACCGGCCGACCTTCGAGGTCTGGTTGAACTGGCGCATCTCGTTGATCGCGGTGCCCTGGTACATCAGCGCGGCGCCGCACATCACCGAGCAGAGCGCCTTGCGCCCGAACAGCACTGTCAGGAGGCCCACGCCGAGGTACATCAGGAGCACCGCGAGCGAGACGCTCGCCTCGAACGGACCTCCGGCGCGCAGCCCGAACCCCCAGCCGAGGACCGGGAGGCTCGCGAGCGCGGGGATGCTCAGGAGCGGCGTCGACGAAGTGAAGCTCGGGATGTAGACCGCCGCGAGCGCATAGACGGCGACCGTGAGCCCGAGGCGATACTTCTGCGGGCGCTCCCGGGTCTCGCGGATCTTGAGAAGGACCAGCGGTCCCATGGTGAACCCGAGGGCGACGAGGAACCAGGCGGAGGCGAGGATCGCCGCGGCGAACCAGAGCCCGTTGTAGACGAGCGCATTCGCGACCGCTCCGGAGCCGCCCGTCGGCGGGACGAACGGGATGTACTCGAGGAACCCCCGCCCGGCGATCGTGAGGTCGAGGAGCGCGCCGAGGAAGAACTCGGTCAGGAACGTGAAGAGCAGGAAGAGGAACACCCAGAACGGCCGCACGAGCCACGCGGTGCGCTCGCCGGAGTTCTCGGGCGGGACGGCGAAGACGGTGGCCACCGCGAGCGCGAGCTCGACCACGACCGACGCGGCCAGCAGCCACGCGGTGTGGTCGAAGTTCCAGAGGAACCAGCCGGCGGCGGTGACCGCCGCCGCGAGCGACCAACCGACCAGGTACCGGGAAACGGCGGCGGAGAGCTGCTTGGTCCGATACAGGAACTGCAGGGCCACCACGAACATCGCAACGATCAGCGCGCTCCCGACGATCGCCGCGGCCGGGCCCCACTCGGGGCGGGAGAGGAGCGTCGGGGAGAGCAGCACGACCCCCGCCTGGGCGAGCAACAGGATCCGAAGACGGTAGTCGAAGCGACCCTGGGAGAGGAGGGCGAAGGTCGCGATCTCGGCGAACAGCACGGCCAGAAAGCCGGGCGCAAGCAGTACGGCGATCGCCCCGGAGCCCCCGACCGCTCGGCCCGAAGCGAGGCCGGCGGCCGACAGAACGACGCCGAACAGGAGGTCGGCCCCGACGAGGAGCGCGACCATCAGGGCGTTCGTCCAATGCGCGGGCGGCGCCGTCGGGAAGGGAGGCTCAGCGGCGGCGGGGACGGCGGAGGAGGTTCTTCGCCACAAGGCCACCACGAGCGAGCACGCCCCTCCGGCCCCTCCCAGCGCTGCGTACGAGAGCGCCGACGGCCCGGTCAGAACGAAGACGGCGGCCCCGAAGGCGATCCAAAGCCCTGCGAGCACCCCCAGTCCCCGAAGCCGATCCGAGGAGGATTGCCCCGGCGCGACGGCCCATGTCGCCAGGGCGGAGGCGGCCACGAGGGCGCCGCCGCTGAGACCGCCCACGACCCAGAGCCAGCCGTTCATCGAAGGGTTCGACTTCCGGGGCGGGGCGCCGGCCCCGTCCTCTGTCGAAGAATACGGAGGGCGGACCTATTTAGTCATAGGCCGAGCGCCGGGAGCCGCTAGAACTCGCCGGTCTCTCCGCCCTCGCCACCCTCGCTGTTCTCGAGCAGCGAGCCGCCGTTGTAGAGCACCGCCTCGAGGGCCACCTGATCGAGGCCGAAGAACGCGCTGGGGACGACTCCCAACCCGAAGTCGGTGATGTTCGTCCCCGCGCCCCCCGCGAGCCACCAGACGAACGTGAGGAGCCAGGTCGCGTTCGTCTGGCTCAACCGATCGGCGTAGGCGGTTCCGAGGTCGTGGTAAACGGCGAAGAAGGCGAACTCCGTGATGGGGTAGCTCGTCGCGCCCGGGGCGTCGACGAGGGTGAGGTTCGCCCAGTCCGCGGCCTTCGCCGCCGTGCTGTTCTGCCGGGCGACCACCGCGGCGGAGGCGCCTGCCCCCGACGGAAGCACGAACACCCCGGTGGGATTTTCGACCGCGGCGGCGCTGGTGTTCTCCGGAAGCGCGGGCCCGGCCTCGAGGTAGCCCACCGCTCCCGGAGTGGCCGCCAGCGCCGCGGCCTCCGCCGCGGACGAGTTGGCGGGTACCCCGCTCGGCCAATCGACCGAGCTCCCGATCCCCACGGTCCCGTTCCAGGTGGCGCTCGAGTCGGCCAGGTAACGGGTGAACGCGTCGTTCACGCCCGCCGTGTCGGAACGATAGACGGGAACGACCGCGGGGGCGCTGGCGAGATCAAGGCTGGGGTTGAGCGTGGCGATTGCTGGGTCGTCCCAGGAGGAGATCGATCCGTTGAACATGCCCGCGAGAACCGCCCCCGAGAGCCGCACCGCCCCCGAGAGACCCGGGAGGTTGTACACCACCTCCACGGCCACCGCCGCCACCGGGACGAGCGTCACTGCGGCCGGGAGGGCGTCTCGGTCCGAGGCGTTCGGGAGGGCGTCGGTCGCGACCGCGTCCACTCCGACCTCGGCCAGGTTCGGCACGAAGCCGTCCCCGGAGCTCGCCGCCCCGTCGACGTGAACGCACCCTCCGCTCCAGTTCGAGAACTCATGGCCCCAGTCTTTGAGCGCCGAAACGAGGACCGGGTCAGCGTGGCCGCTGACGGAGGCGGTGAGGTTGACGGAGAGGTAGGACGGGGCGCTCTGACACTGCTGGGCGCCGTAGATCCCGGGGGTCGAGGCACCGTGCCGCGGCCCGATCGCCCAGCCGGTCAGTTCCCCGACCCCGATCGACGCGCCGACGAGGACGGCCACGATCCCGACGGCGACCCACGGATGCAGACGACGACGGGCGGGCAGGACGAGGCCGGTCCGAGCGGCGGCCTCCTCGAACGACGCCTCCGGCCCAGGGGCCGGACCCGCCGGTGCGCTCGCCACGATCCTCTCCGGGGACGGCTCCCCGCTCGGACGCGGTGCCATCCCCGGGAATACAGGCGCGGCCGCTCGCTAAATACGCTTCCCCGAAACCGGGGGGCCCCGGCGGGGAGGAGTCACCGCCCCGCCGGACGACCCCGCCGCCCGGGCGACGGCCTTATATCGAAATCGATAAGTCCCGCCCGAACCGCCATGCCGGCCCGCATCCTAGGTCTGTACTCGCTCGCCTGCATGGACCGGGACGGCAGCGTCTACGGCTACCGCATCTCCCGCCAGATCGCCGAGCGGACCGAAGGGGCGTGGGAGCCCGGTCCCGGGGCGATCTACCCCGCGCTGCGGGCGCTCGTGGACCGGGGCCTCGCGCGCGCGGTCCGGCACGACCGGCGGCTCGAGTACCGCATCACCCCGCGCGGCCGCGTCGTCCTCCGGGAGATCCGGACGCGTCGGCGCCGCCCGGCGTCCGCGCCCGACCTGTCGGTGCTGTGGGCGGAGATCGTCGGGATCCAGGACCGGGGCGAGTACATGCTGCGCCGGGTCCGGCGCGTGACCGGGGCGCTCGCGGAGTACGTGGAACGGGGCACCGATGCCGGCCCGGTCGACCGGGCGTTCCGAGCCAAGGCGATCGCGGAGCTCGCCGCGGCCCAGCGACGCCTGTCGGGTCCGGCCCGTGCGGGACGCGCCGGCCCGCGGGGGCGCTAGGCCGATGGCGAGCACCGACGCGATCGAGATCCACGACGTCTCGAAGCGCTACGGGCACGGGGAGCACAGCGTTCTCGCCCTGAACCACATCAGTCTCTCGATCCCGAAGGGGACGGTCTTCGGCCTCCTCGGACCGAACGGGGCGGGGAAGACGACGATCATCAAGATCCTCACCGGGATCAGCCCGCTCACCGAGGGCTCGGCGAGCGTCGCCGGGTTCGACGTCCGCCGGGAGTCCCTCAAGGTCCGCGCCCGGATCGGATGGGTCGCGGCGGAAGTGATCCTGGACGACGACTTCAGCGGCTGGGAGAACCTCCAGCTCCAGGCGCGCCTGCAGGACCTCGTCGACTGGGAGGAACGCGCGAACGAGCTGCTCGCCTACTTCGAGCTCTCCGACCGGAAGGCCGACCGGGTGAGCACGTACTCGACCGGGATGCGCAAGAAGCTCGAGATCGCGCTCGCGCTCCTCCACCAGCCGATGGTGATCTTCATGGACGAGCCGACGATCGGGCTCGACGTCGGCACCCGCCGGATGCTCTGGGACATCGTCACGGGGATCCACCGGGAGTTCGGGGTCACGGTGCTCCTCACGACGCACTACATCGAGGAGGCGGACGCGCTCTGCGACCGCATCGCGATCATCGACCAGGGGAAGATCATCGCCGACGGGACGCCCCAGGAGCTGAAGGCCCGGGTGAAGGCCGATATCGTGGAGCTCACCCTCTCCGACGGGACGGACGCGGAGGCGATCGGCCGTCTGCCCGGGGTCCAGGAGTGTCGCTCGCAGGGGACCGGCTGGATCCTGCGCGTCGACTCGTCGGAGGAGTTCCTTCCGCGCCTCCTGAGCGCGGTCCCCGCCGACCGCCTGCGGCGGATCAGCGTGGAGAAGCCGAGCCTGGAGACCGTCTTCCTGCAGCTGACCGGCCGCCGCATGGCCCAAGCCGAGTCGATCCGGGACATCCGAAAGTTCTACCAGCAGATGAAGAGGTTGCGGCTGTGAAGAGCCAGTTCTTGGGGCTGTACTCGCGCGAGATCCTGCGGACGTTCCGCAATCCGCTCGTCCTCCTGCTCACCCTGGTCCAGCCGTTCATGTGGCTCGCCTTCTTCGGCTCCGCCTGGCAGCATGTCGCCCAGCAGGTCCCGTCGTTCGGGGGCGTGAACTACATCGCGTTCCTGCTGCCCGGGGTCCTGTCGACCTCGATGCTCTCGGTCGGGATGTTCGGCGCGATGAGCACGATCCAGGACAAGCGGTTCGGCTTCATGAAGCGCATCCTGATCACCCCCACGACGAAGGAGGTGATCTTCCTCTCGAAGACCCTCGGGTCGGCGACCCGCGGGCTCGTTCAGATCCCGATCATGATCCTCGCGGCCGCTCTCTGGGGCGTGAACTTCACCCACGTCTCCGCGCTCGACTGGGCCGCGTGGGCCGTGATGCTGTTCTTCCTCGCCATGGGCTTCTCGAGCCTGTTCCTGGCGGTGACCGCGCCGTCGACCGATTGGCAGACGCCCGCGGTGCTGGCGAACTTCGTGACGATGCCGTTCATGTTCGCGAGCGCAGCGCTCGTCCCGACCCCGGGGTTCCCGAGCTGGATGAAGCTCCTCTCCGACCTGAACCCGATCACCTACTCGGCGCTCCTGGGCCGGTCGTTCGTGCTCGGCTCCGCGGTGCCGTGGAACTACCTCGGCATCATCGTCGGCTTCGGCATCATCGGCCTCGGGATCGGTTACTTCGTCAGCGCCCGGTGGCTCCGGGTCGAGTAGCGGGCGGGGCCGCCTCCGCGACGGCCGTCACGGCGAAGTCGCTCCCCTCCCACCGGTCCGCCTCCGGCCAGAAGAACGTGAACGTCCACGTCGAGCCGGGGCGGCCGAGCGGTTCGAGGTCGACGTACTGTAGGCCGATCCGCGTGGCGGTCGAGTCCCGGTCGCTCGTCGTCCGCCAGCCGTCGGCGCTCGCGTGGAGCCGGAACGGGCGCTCCGCGAGGACCCGAAGCGGCGTTTCGGGAGCGATCGTCGAGGGCCGACGGTTGAACTTCCAGATCTCGAGGGGCTTCCGCGCCCGGTCGCGCCTGAGGTACCGCTCGGCGACGGCGGCCTCCCGGTCGAAGACGACCCGGTCGTTCGCGGACCGCAGGAGCTTCAGGTACTCCGAATGCGCCCACGCGAGCGGCATCGCCGCCTCCGTCGGCCGGCCGAGCTCGAGGTGCAGCTCGGGGCGGTTCGGCCCGTCCCACACCTGCTCGGGGAGCAGGCCGTTCGAGGTGGCGAGCCGCTCGAGGGTCGCGAGCTGCGGGGTCGGGTCGCGGCCGGCGGCGAGCTCGTAGTGCCCGCGCTCTCCGACGAGGAGCGGCCACGCCCGACCGACGCCCCAGCCGAGGTACGCCCCGCCGTCGGTCGTCTCGCCGTAGCCGTCGTGATTGTACCGGCGCCAGACCGGCCCGAACGGCGTGCCGACCCGGAGGACCCGGTCGACTACCTCGAGGCTGTCGACGATCACGGGGTCGTCCGGTCGTCGGATCCCGTAGCGCACCAGGTCGAGGAACCCGCCGTCGACGATGTCCCGGGCCGGGAACCGCCGCGGCTCGCCGGGGGGAATGTTCGGCAGATCGACGGAGCCGAGGTCGGAGCCCTCGTCCGGGCTCGGGTCGTCGACCTGGGCCGGTCGGATCCGGACGTAGTGCCGGGGGATGCCGGGGACGAGCGTCCCGTTCGTCGTGACGGTCCACCGCTCGAGCCGGCTCTCGAGGAAGTCGGCGTACTCCTGGATGAACGTCGCGGTGGCGGGGTCGCCGTGCGCCCGAGCGAATCCCGTCCCGACCGTGAGGGCGGCGATCGTGGCGGCGAGGGTCGACGGCGAGTAGCCCCCGACCTCCTCCCAGCGGTCCTGCTCGGTCGCCGGTCCGGCGTGGATCAGGAACCGGATCGCCCGGCGCACGAGCGGATCCGGGTCGAAGTCGCCGAGCTCCCGGGCCTCCTTGAGCCGGGCCGCGAGCAGGATCGGAAGCGCGACCTCGTCGAGCTGGATCCCCTGCCAGTACGGGGTCCCGTCGACCCAGAAGTTCTGGGGGAACCCGCCGTCGGGGCGCTGGCGGGCGGCGAGGTAGATCAGGGCGCGCCGCGAGGCGTCCGGGGAGCCGACCGCGAACAGCGCGCTCGCCGTGGCGACCAGGTCGCGCGTCCAGACGAGATGGTAGCCCCCCCGGTCGACGTCGGACTTCTTCGCACCCCACGGGATCGAGAGCGACGCGATGAACGCCCCCGGGAACACCTTGTCCTCGTGGGCGAGCAGGATCGAGTGGCTCGCCCGCAGGAGCTTCCCTCCGTCCCCGGACCGGTCGGCGAGCGGCAGCTCGCGCGCGGAGGTCCGGTTCCACTGCTCGATGAACCGCCGGTGGTGCACCTCGAACGGCGTCGCGAGGGACTGGAGAAGCGTGGTCGCGGCCGACTCGATCGACTCCCCGAAGGCGAGGCCGAGGGTGAATTCGGTCGAGGCGCCGAGCGGAAGCTCGCCGGTCAGTGCCACGTTGCCGTCGGGCGCCCGGTCGAACTCCCAGTCGAGGGAACGATGCTGGGCGAGGTCGGTCCAGCCGTCGCTCGCCCCTACGTACCCGACCGAGCAGCGGCTCCACGGGGTCGTGGCCCCGAGGACGAGGGCGACCCCGTCCTTCTCGGCCGCGAGGACGGGCCGATCGAGGAGGTCGTAGACGGTCCCCGAGTTGCCCCACCCTCCGACGTCGAGGTGGGGGGCGGCGAGCACGAACAGGCGAAGCCGGCCGGCCAGGGCGGGACTGACCTCGATCCGCGTCCGGAGCAGCAGGCACGGCTGGTGAGGGTCGCCGAGCACGGTCTTCGAGATCCGGTACCGCCCCTCGGGGTCTTCGCTCGTCACGGCGTACCCGAGGGCCCGCGCGTTCGGGCGGATGGTGTTCGTTCGCATCTGCCGGCGTTCCTCGTGGACGAAGGACGCCCCGTCCGTGACCAGGAACTGCAGGTCGCGCAGCTGCGGCCGGTCGATCATCGGGAAGTAGACCTCGGTGACGATCCCGCGCCAGAGCGTGAACCAGAGGCGGGCGTCGGCGGAGTACGCCGTGCCGACCCCGTCCTTGTTGCTGTGCGACCACCGGGGCTCGATGCCCGGCGCGCCGAACGCGACGCGGTCCCCTCGCGGTTGCACGGTAGAACCTCGGGCGCTCTAGCCGCCCGCGCCTTTCAGGGTTGCCGGCGCGGCGCGCCGCGTGGCGAGAGGACCCCGACGGTCTTTTCCGAACGCCCGATTACCGGGCGCCGTGGAACTGCTGTTCGTCGTGCTCCTCCTCGTTCTCGCCGGGGTGACCGCGGGGCTGGTCGGCTCCCTGACCGGCCTCGGGGGCGCCGTCGTCATGATCCCGGTCCTGCTGATCGGATTCGGGACGCCGTTTCCCGTCGCCGCCGGCGCCGGCCTCATCACGGTCCTCGCGACCTCCACGACGACCGGGGCCGCCTACCTCCGCGACCGCCTGAGCGACCTCCGGATCGGGATGTTCCTCGAGATCGCGACGGTTCCGGGCGCGCTCATCGGCGCGACCCTGACCGTGTTCCTCACGCACGCCGATCTGAACTCGGTGCTCCTGGTCGCCCTCGGGGCGGTCCTTCTCGCCACCATTCCCGGCGCCCTCCGGCGCGGAAGGCGCGACCCGAACGCGCCCGCCCACCCCGACGCGCGGTCCCGACGGTTCGGTCTCTACGGCTCGTACCGCAACGAGGACGGCACGACCGTACCGTACCGCGCCGAGCGGACGACGCCGGCGCTTGGCGTCGCGTTCGGGGCCGGGGTCGCCTCGGGGATGTTCGGCCTCGGGGGCGGCGTGTTCAAGGTGCTCTCGATGGAGCATTACCTCCGGCTTCCGATGAAGGTCGCGACGGCGACCAGCAACTTCATGATCGGAGTGACCGCGGCGGCCGGGGCCGGCGTCCTGCTCGCGGCCGGGTACGTCGACCCGCTGATCGCCGCTCCCGCGGCGCTCGGGACGACGGCCGGCGCGTGGCTGGGCAGCCGCATCCTCCCCGGCCTTCGGAACCAGACCGTGCGGTATCTGTTCCTGCCGGTGATCGCGCTGCTCGCGATCGAGACGATCCTGCGGGGGGTCGGCCTTCCGTGACGGACCCGGGCCCGGACGCCCGCGTCCCCGGCTCCGAGGACCGCCTGCCCCCGTCCGCCTACGTGCGCATGTCGCTCGTCCTCCGGGTCGGGCTCCTCCTGTCGCTCGCGGTGTTCCTCGGGGCGCTCGCGACGTACCTCGCCCTCCACCCGGGGGCGGTCTGGATCTCGTCCGCCCCCGACACCTGGCTCCCGTACCTGAACGCCCGAGGGTTCTTCGCCGGTCTGGCGGCGGGCTCGCCCGAGGCGTTCCTCACGCTCGGGATCTTCCTGCTCGTCGCCACGCCGATCGCTCGGGTCGTCTCGGGGCTCTACTACTTCGAGCGCGGAGGAGAGCGGGCGATCGCCGCCATCGCGCTGACGGTCCTGACGCTGCTCCTGTTCGGACTGTTCGTCCTCGGGCCGCTGATCCGCTAGCCCCGGAGCGCTCACCCCGGGGCGGCGACCGCGGCGCGGACCGCGGCGAGCGCGCGGTCGGCGAGGGCCCGCGCCGCCGGGGCGTCCTTCGCCTCGGCGATCACGCGGAGGAGGGGCTCGGTGCCCGACGGCCGGACGAGGACCCACCCGCCGTCCCGGTAGACCTTGAGCCCGTCGAGCGTGACGACCCGCTCGGCGCCGGCCGTCAGCGTCTCGCCGACCCGGTCGAGGACCGCGGCGCGCCGCGTCACGGGGCAGTCGACCTTCTCCTTGAGCAGGGTGTAGTGGGGAAGCTCCCGAAGGAGGTCGGCGAGCGGTCGACCGGCCCGAGCGACCAGGTCGAGCGTCGCCGCGACGCTCATCGCCCCGTCCCGCGCGAGCTGGAACTCCGGGAAGATCAGGCCGCCGTTGTCCTCGCCCCCGAACACCGCCCCGGTCCGCTGCATCGCGTGCGAGATCGCCGGGGAGCCGACCCGGGTGTACTCCACGGTACCCCCGTGCGGGCGGATCGCATCCTCGACCGACTGCGGGGAGGAGATGGAGGTCACGACGACCCCGCCGTGGTGGCGTTCGACGGCGTCGCGCGCGAGGAGCGCCAGCATCTCCTCCCCCGGAACGTATCGGCCCGAGCTGTCGACGTAGACGGCCCGGTCCGCGTCCCCGTCGTGCGCGATCCCGAGGTCCGCGCCGACGGTCGACACGGTGCGCCTCAGGTCCGCCAGGTTCGCCTCGGTCGGCTCGGGGAAGTGGCCGGGGAACGTCCCGTCGACCTGTCCGTTGAGCGTGACGACCCGGCAGCCGAGCCGGCGGAGCAGGGTCGGGCTCGTCACCACCGAGGCGCCGTTCGCGCAGTCGAGGACGACGGTGAACTTCCGCGCGGCGATCCGGCCCCGGTCCACGAGGCCCAGGATCCCATCGAGGTACCGATGCGCGCCCTGCGGGTCGGAGGCGATCTCCCCGATGCGATCGAACGGCATCGAGGGAGTGGCCCCGTGCTCGACCGCCGCCTCGATCGCCTCCTCGAACTCGCGCGACGCCTCGAGCCCCTCGGAGGCGATGCACTTGATCCCGTTGAACTCCGGGGGATTGTGGGAGGCGGTGACAATGAGGCCGAGCCCGGCGCCCACTCGCGGGACGCTGTACTGGATCGCGGGCGTCGGGAGGAGGCCGAGCTCGATCACCCGGTGGCCGGCGAGGGCGAGCGTTCCGGAGACGATCCGGGAGAACGCCGGGCTCGAGGTGCGGCCGTCCCAGCCGACCGCGATCGGCCGCCCCGGCGGAACGACGGACGCGATCGCCGCCGCCACCCGCGTGACGAACGGCGCGGTGAACGGGCCCCCGACGACCTCGCGGATCCCGTTGGTGCCGAACAGACGCGCCACGGCGTGCCCGACGGAGCCGAGACGACCGACCGTATAAGACGGAACGGCGACGATGCCGGTTAGTTAAACTCCGGGACGCTCCCCGCGGAACGTGGCGCCCCCCCGCTGGCTCGCGGACGAGATGCTCGGCCGTCTGGCCCGGTACCTCCGGTTCGTCGGCGCCGACACGCTCTACCTCCGGGGGCTGGGGGACGACGATCTGCTCGCGCGCGCCGTCGCCGAGGACCGGGTCCTCCTGACGCGGGATCGCGCGCTCGCGCACCGCGCCCCCCGATCGCTCTGGATCGACAGCTCCGAGGTGGGAGCGCAGTGGCGGGCCGTGCGCGCCGCCTGGCCCGAGCTCCCCGACCGGGTCCGATTCGAACGGTGCTCCCTCTGCAACGGTTCGTTGGCCCCGTATCGTCTCGGAACGTCCCCCGAGCGGGAGGAGGGGGTCCCCCGGGACCGTGCCGCGAACGGGATGGCGCTGTGGAGCTGCACCGGATGCGGCCACCTGTACTGGGAGGGATCGCACACCCGGCGGATCCAGGAACAGCTAGAGCGCTGGACCGCGGAGCCGGTCGGATGATCCGGGTGCTCGTCGAGCCGTCCGGTGAGGCCCCGGGCCTCGCTCGCCTCGAAGCGACGTCGGCCGCCGCCGCCGTCGGGGGCCGCGAGCGTCCCACCGAGATCGCCGGGGTGATCGGGGTCGACCTCCCCGACCGCCCGTCGATCGAGCGGCTGGCCGCTCGCCTCGCGCTCGCCCGCCGGTGCCTCGTCGAAGTGGACGGGGGGGCCTCCTTCGGAGAGGCGGTCGCGACCGAGGGGAACGCCGGAGAGTCCGCCGTGTTCCGACGGCTGGGGCGATCCCCCGGAGGAGCCGACGACGGCGTCCGCGAGGCCGGCCGTCGGTACGTGGGCGGCGGCGGAACGATCGATCTCGAGCGGCCCGCGCGGCGATACTGGATCGCCGAGGCGACCTCGGGCGACTCCCACCTGCTGCGCGAGGTCGCGGCGGTCGACCGGGCGCAGAGCTCGGCCCGAAGGATGCCGCTGCTCCCGTTCCAGCGCCCGGTGTCGCTGCCGCCGCGGCTCGCCCGGGCCGCGGCGAACCTGACGGGGCTCCGGCCGGGCGACCGCGTAGTCGACCCGTTCCTCGGAACCGGGGCGCTGCTCGCGGAGGCCGCCCTCCTCGGAGCGACGGTGTACGGCATCGACCGAGATCCCGAGATGGTGCGCGGGGCGCTCCGCAACTTCGCGCACCTCGGCGTGGAGGCGGCCCGGATCACCGAGGGGGATTCGGGAACGGTCGACCTGGACGGGCCGGACCTTCGCTTCGATGCCCTCCTCACCGATCCCCCCTACGGGCGGTCGTCGTACGCCGGCGGCGAGCGGCCCGCGGAGGTCGTCGCGCGCGTATTGCCCCGATGGGCCGAGCGGGTCCGGGACGGGGGTCGGGTCGTGGTCGTCTCTCCCGAAGGCTCGCCGGTCCTGCCCGACCCCTGGGCCGTCCGGAACGCGGTCTCGGTCCGGGTGCACCGCAGCCTGACCCGCGAATTCCGGGTCTACGAACGGGCCGGCTGAGCTCACGTCACGGCGAAATCGGTCCGCGCGGTCCCGCCCTCGCCCGAGGGACAGAGCTCCAGCGCCTCGAACCCGATCTCGACCGTCGTCGCGCCCTGCGGGTTCGAGAAGCGCACGGTGATCGACTGCGCGGCCTTCCCGTCGATCGCGACGAACTGGGCCGAGGAGAGCGAGGTCGACGCTCCGGGAGGAGCGGTCACGGTCGTCCCGCCCGGGAGGACGAACGTCCAGTTCGCGCTCGCGGCCCAGGCGGCGAGCGCCGCGGAGCCGAGGAAGTGGGTGCCCGAGCCGTTCGTCACGGAGACGTTCTCGACGCTCGCCGAGAAGACGAACGCGTGGACGACCGGGTCCTGGTTGGAGACGATCGTCGTCAGGTTGGCGGCGATCGCGGATCCCGGGTGGACCGCGGGGTACTCGACCGCCTGGGGGGCGAGACCGATCGCGCCGGCCGGGAGCTGGATCGGCACGATGACGAAACCGGCGACGAGGACCACGGCGACGACGGCACCCAGGGCGTACCGACGATGTCCGAGCGGCGTGAGGTCGTTCAGCGGGGGCGGGTTCCTCAGCCCGAGGAACAGGACGAGGACCCCGAAGATGAACCAGCCGAAGTAGAAGATGCTCAGCCCGAACAGCGCGAACGCCGCACCGTAGCTGACGTAGCGCGAGCCGTCCCCGAGGAGGGCCCGGAAGACCCGGCCGCCGTCCAGCGACCCGATGGGCAGCAGGTTGATCGAGGTGACGAGGATCCCCACCCACCCGGCGATCGCGAGCGGGTGGACCGCGGCGCCGGTCGAGGGGAAGAACGCCGAGAAAGCGCTCCAGAGGAGCGACGGGGAGAAGATCTCGTGGCCGTAGTCGAGCCCGAGGATCGTCGGCGCGCAGTAGCTCGCCGCCACCGACGGGGCGTGCTCGGAGAGGTAGAGCCCGCCGAGCGAGATCGGGATCGAGGCGGCGAAGCCGGCGAGCGGCCCGCCGGCCGACACGTCGAACATCGCCTTGCGGTCGGGGAACGGATCGCGGATGCTGACGAACGCACCGAACGTGCCGAACGGGAGGGGCGGAGGCAACGGGATGAAGAACGGCAGGGAGGCGTCGAGGTGGTGGCGCCGCGCGACCCAGTAGTGGGCGAGCTCGTGCAGGCCAAGGATCGCCATGATCGGAACGGCGAAGTAGACGGCGCCGTTCGTCAGGTCGCCGAGCGTGAGCGTCTCGCCTCCGACGTACGTCAGCCAGATGAGCGACCCGGCGAAGACCGTGGTGGCGAGCGTCGCCCCGAGGAGAACGAGGTTGACCCAGACCCCCCGAGGGTTCGTCCGGGGTCGCCGGATCACCTCGATGAACTCCTCGCCGAACTCCCGGCGCAGGAGCGGGATGTAGCCGCGGGCTCCGAGCTCGCGGCGCAACAGGTCGAACCGTTCCTCGAGGGTGGCCGGGTCGACCCGGACCGCGAGGAGGAGCGACTGCGGCCCGACCCGCGTCTCGTAGACCGGGAACCGGACCGAGACGAGGGACCGGATCCGCTCGAGCTCGGTCGGGGCCTCGGCCGGCCGGGGTCCCGCCCCCGAGGCCATCCGCTAGGCCCCCGCGGGGGCTTCGGTGGCGGACTTGCGCAGACGGCGCGCCCGCTCCTTCGCGTTGAAACCGGTCACCGACTCGAGGAACCGATTGTACCGTCCGATCGTGTCCCGGGCGACGTCGTCCGCGACCTTGGGGTTCATCGAGACCTCGACCGCGAGCTCCTTCCCGTCGCCGCGCGCCGACAGGCGAACGATCGCGCCGAAGGAGGCGGAGACGGTCTCGCCATCGACCGTCGCGCTGCCGAAGCAGTCCGTCAGGATCCGCGCGAGCGCCTCGGGAGCGAGGTTCGTGCGGTGGTTCGCCCGGACGGGGTACCGTTGCACGGATCGGTCACCGGGGTCCGCGATAAAACCTCTGCCGCCGCGGGAGCGCTCAGATCGTCTCGAGCTCGAACAGGACCCGGTATCCCCGCAGCTGCCGGGTGATCTCGTCCGAGAGGTCGAGGATCTGCTCGCGCGTCGCCGAGCCCTGCCAGTCGTAGACGAAATCGTAGTTGCCGTGCGTCGGGGCGAACCCGCAGGAGCGGAGGCGGTCGGCGACCTCGGACGGCTTCGCGCCCTCGCTGTTGAAACTCAGGCGCAGGTACGTCTCCATCGACGCTCCCACGGCCCGAACGTATCAAAGTCCTTGCGCCCGACGCGGGCGAAGAAGGCGGGCCACTCCCTCGCGCAGCGCCCCCCTCGAGGATCCGCGCACCGCGACGGGGTCGAGCTCCGAGACCCGCGAGCGCTCGACCAGGACCCATCCGCCGGCACGGCCCCGCGCGACCCCGAGGGCCAGCTCGGTCCGCCCGATCGCGGCCGCCGCCAATCGCCGGGCCGCGGGAGCGGCGCGCCGACGGGGTCCCCGCGGGCCGGCCACGAGCCGCCAGCGCGCCCGGGGCCACGCCCGGCGGACGGCGGCGACGACGACGGCGCGATCCGCCGGATCGTCGGTCGCGATGCCGACGGAGAGGGGCGCGATGCGCCGACCGCGCCGATCGATCGTCCCGGCGCGGATCCGGCGGGAGCTGACGGGCCACAGGTCATCGGCGAGCACGAGCGGCACGACCACGATTGGCACCGACGGCTCTCCCCGCCGCCTTCGCTCGGCGTTCACCGCGCGGCCCCCGTCCTCCGTCTCCGCCGAGACGACGAGCACGTCGACCCCCGGCCCGACGGAGCGCCCGTAGCGGTCGGAGAGCGGGACCAGGCGGCACTCCCGGCGCGGGAAGTGGGCCGAGATCCATCGCCGAAGACTCCTCCGGCGGACCGCATACGGCTGGATCGAGCGCGCCCCGGGCTTGCCGACGGAGCGGACGAACGCGTCCGTGGTGACCCCGACCGAGACGCGCCGTCCGGCGCGGAACGCCGCGGCGAGCAGCGCGGCGTGCCCGACGTGCAGCCGGTCGAACGTGCCGCCGAGCACCGCGTGGGCGTAGCGCGGCATCCCGGCCCCTAGAGATGCGACTGGCTCGAGAGCAGGAGGACGAACAGGAGCGCCGCGGTCCCGTAGAGGAGGTACATGTAGTTGCGGCGGGAGCGCGCTCGCCGGTCGAGCGCGTCCTGGCACTTCGTACTGCACGTCTCGTCGTCGACCGAGCAGGTGCGCCCGCAGATCTTGCAGTGGCGGTGTTCGTCGCTCACGGGGCAGCGGGGTCGTTCAGCCCGCGCGCGGGTTTAGCGTTATTCGCGCGGGAGCGCGGTCACTGCGCCGGGCGGCGAAGCCGCCGTCGCTCGGCCGGGTCGGTCGCGGCCGGTTCGGCCCGCGCCTCGGTGGCCGGGGGCGGGTTCGACCGGGAGTACGGGGAGCTCGCCTCGGGCGGGAACGAGCCGTCCGAGACCGGGGCCGGGGGGACGGAGAACGAGCGCGCCGCGCGGTGGACCCCGCGTCCGCGGCCTCGGGCCGGACCCGCGAGCGCCCCTTCCTCGCGGGAGATCTGCTGGATCAGGTTGAGCCAGATGCGCCCGTGCTGCGCGACCGCGGTCTCCATGCGTTCGCGGAGCTGGTCGTTCTCGGCGAGGAGCGACGCCTCGACGCGCTGGATCTCCTTCTCGAGCGACTGCCGCAGGTCGCGGATGCTGCCGCCGAACTCCTGCTGGGAGACCTTGAGCCAGGTCTGGCGCACCATCGGGAGGATGTGGTCGTGCACGACCTTCAGGCGGCGGTCGAAGTCGTCGAGCTCCCGACGGACAGTCCGCTCGATGTGGCTGACGTCCACGGCCTGGGAGGGGACGCTCGTCTCGAGGTGATGGAGTCGCGTCAACAGCTCCTGCTGCGCCGTACGGATGCGCCCCTCGGAGTGGGCGACCGCCGCGGCGACCGCCTTCGACTGGTCGGCGTGCGCCCGCTCGAGCATCTCGGTCAGGCGCTCGTTGAGCAGCGTGTCGAGGTGCGCCGCGTCCACGGTGCGCGCGAGCGCCTGCTCGTTGTCGAGCTTCATGCGGGCGAGCAGCGCGAGGTACTGCTCCCGGTCCTTCTCGAGCGTCTCGCGCAGCTTCCCCTCGACGAACGACTGCATGCGGACCTGCAGGCCCGCGAGCGCCTCCGTCTGCGTCTCCGTGATCTCCCCGAGCCGCGCCTCCCGCTCGAGCGCCATCCGCTGCTCGGCGCGCGCGACGCGCTCGTCGGCGACCGCGGCGAGCTTGTCGCGCTGCGTCCCGACGCTGGTGCCAAGGCGGGCCTCGAGGTCCTTGGAGCGGCCCTCGACGAGGGCGCTGAGCTTCTGCTCCAGGTCGCGTACTTCGCGCGCCATCTTCTGGGACGCCTCCGAGGCGCGGTCGTCCAGGAGCTTGCGGACGCGCGCCTCGATCTCCTCGCGCAGCGCGGTCCCCTGCTCCTTCGTCTCCGTGAGCTCCACGTCGAGCTGCGCTACGAGCGCGGCCCGGAGCTCCTCCTCGGATTTCGCCGCTCGCGCGTCGAACTCCTCGATGGCGTTCTTGAGATCGGTCGTGAATCGGGTCGTCCAGGCGTCCTCGGCCGCCTTCGACGCGGCCAGTCCCAGGGCGGCCGAGCGCTCGTCGACGGCGGTGGCGACCCGATCCTGGACGGCGTGGGTCAGCTCGGCCGGGTCGAACGTCGGACGAGCCTCGAGGGAGGCGAGCCGGGCGGCGAGGTCGGCCTGCGCGGCGGCGAGCGCGGCCCGATGCGACTCCTCGCCCTCGCGCAGGCGGGTCTCCATCGTGATCGCCCACTTCGCGTCGTGGTCCCGGAGCGCGCTTTGCACCCTCGCGTCGATCGCCCCGAGGTCGACCGCCGCCGGCGGCGGGGCGTCCGGGAGCCGAGAGGTCGGCCGAACGGCGGGGGCGTTCTCCGCGGCGGCGCCCGACGCGGAGGGGGCCGGCGGAGGCGGCGCGGAGAGGAGCGAAGGATCGTCCCCGGTCGGCACGGGAACGCCGATCGACTCCGGCACCGAGACCGCGACCTGCGGCGGCGCGCGGAGCCACGCCGGATGCTGGCTCGCGGACGGCATCTCGAGCGGCACCGCCGCGGCGGCCGCCCCCGTCGGGGCCGCTCCTTCTCCCGGGGCCGACGGGGAGGGGGCGTCGGACGGATGGGCCTGCAGGTAGGCGCTCGCGCGCTTTCCGGCCTCCCCGGAGACGCTCACGGAGCGGCCCTTCGGCTTGGCGAGCAGCAGGGCCGCGGTCTCCATCGCGGCGCCGATCCGCCACATCTCCTTGCGGCGGTCGCGGCCGGCCTGCCGGTCCGCGTCCCCGAGGTGGGCGCCGAGGCGGGGCAGTTCGACGGCATCGACCCGGCGAGCGACTTCGCGTTCCTTCTCGTCGTCGTGGTCGTGCAGGTACTGCAGGACGAGCGGCAGGGCGTCCGCCTTCTTGCCGGAGGCGGGGGGCTTCGTGAGGTCGCGGAGCGTGACGGAGAGCTCCTCCCAGCTCTTGAGGCGCTTTTCGTGCCGGTCGCCGGCCGCCTCCCCGCGCGCGACGCGCATCACCGCGAGCGCGGTCGGGATCTGCTCGGAGAGCTCGGCGAGGTTGACCTTCGCCGCGGGCAGGAAGTACGGGAAGACGAGGAACGCTCCCAGCGCGACGAGGGCGGCGGGCATCGCCCCCACCAGCTCGAGGACCGTCTGCGCCGCGGCCTCCCATTGGTCGCTCGCGACGATCACCACGGGGTCGGTCGTCCCCTTCCCGAACAGGAAGCCGTCGCCGACCGCCTGGTAGACGCTCGCGTCGGGGTCGGCGGCGAGGCGGCGGATCTCGCCGCGCCCGTCCATCGTCGCGTGCGCCCGCAGCACCATGCCGCCGAAGTCGCCGCTGGCGAGGAGCTCCGCGGTCGAGAAGACGAGCGTCTTCATGCCGAGCCGCGGTCGGTCCTCGGTCGAGAGGAACATCCGGCCGACGCACGTGTAGCGCTGGCCGGCCGCCGGATAGAGGAACAGGTTCGGGTAGAACGAGAGCGACTGGGACGGTCCGGGATCCCAGTAGTCGTGCGTGTCGGCGATGTTGATCGTGAGGTTCCCGACGATCCGGATCGACTCGAGCGTCTCGCGCAGGCCGGCGAAGTCGTCCGGGATCGTGGTGTACCCCGGGCTCTCCGCCTCGTTGTCGACCTGGCGGCACCAGACGGAGGCGACCGGAGCGACCGCCCTCGTCGGGGGAGGGTCGGCGACGGCCATCAGGACCCCTTCGTCGCGCGCTTCTGGAGGATCCGCTCGCACGCCCGGGCGAGCGGCAGCGTCGTGTTGACCATCACCGGGACCCCGAGGGTGGGGGTACCCATCGCCGGGGCCTCCTGGCCCCCCTCGCCGACCATCAGCGGATGGCCTTCCCCGGTGGAGACGGCGCTCGAGACGAGGAAGACGTCCTCCTTGATGGAGATCCCGCGGCCCTCCTGCGCGACCAGGATCGTCCCCATCCCCGCGCCGTCGCGCCGCAGGAGGAAATCGACCGGGTCGAACTGGCTGCGGAACGTCCGCTCGCGGACGGAACGGTCGACCTCCCCGTAGAACTCCTTGAGCTTGTCCGCCTTCGAGATCGCGATGACGAGCGGGATGTCCCGGGCCCGCGTGTAGCGGAAGACGCCCCGCGCGAGGTTAATCTGCTGCGCCTGGTCGCGCAGCGACGCGAGCGCCGGCGAGAGGAACAGGATGATCGCGTCCGCCTCCTGGACGAACCGTCCGAGGAGCGTGAGGCCCCGGCGCCACAGGTCGCGCCGGTCCGGCCGCCAGGAGTCAAAGTGCGGGATCACCCGGCAGCTCTTCTCGGTGACCTCCCCCTCGGTGGAGTCGATCCAGAGCCGGTCGTAGCTGAAGTAGTCCGCGATGATGCCGCCCGCCTCGTCGACGGTGTTCAGCTCCATCGGGCGCGAGCCGGTCTTGTCTTCCGGCGCGCCGTAGCGGAAGTGCATCTTCATCTCGACGAACTGGTTGAACTTCGTCGGGAGCGGGTACTTCGTGAGGATCCCCTGGTCCTCGCGGCCGGCGGAGAGCTCGACCCAGAGCTTCTTGCGGTCCTCCATCGGCCGGTTGACGTAGTAGCGCGTGGTCGTCTCGAGGCTCTCCTCGGGGTCCGTCGGGTCGGTCGTCTCGTACGTTGTCTCCTCGAGGGCGACGTCGTTGTCGAGGTCGCCGTACAGCGGCAGGTTCCCGCCGTCCTCCCGGGCGGGGACGTACAGGATCGGAAGGTTGAGGCCGAAGTGGCCCGAGAGGAAGCGGAAGTACGTCGTCTTTCCCGACGCGGGGATCCCCACGACGGCGATCCGCGCCGATTCGATGGACGGTTTCGTCTCGCGCTTCGTCCCGGCGCTGCGCTTCGTCCGCGTGGTGACCTTCACTTCCGCCATGCGAGAGAGCTCCTACCGCATCTCCGCGAGACATATCTCGATAAAATCGAGCGCCCCCTCGACGACGGCCCCGGCGCTCGAGAATTCGAGCCGAGCGTCCTGCAGCCGGCCGAACACGTCCTCGACCGCCGCCTCGTGCCGGAGCGCGGCGTCCTGGAGGTCCCCCTCGCCGGCGAGTCGGGTCAGCTGGTAGGTGCCGCGCAGCTCCATCAGCCGCCCCAGGAGGTCCATGAGCCGCTCGCGGGCGGCCGGGTCGACGCCGCCGAGCCGGTGCTCCGTGTCGTCGATGAACCGGACGAGCGTCTCGGTCTCCTTGTCGTTCTGCATGCGCGCTTGCAGGAGCGCGAGGCGGCGCAGGACGGACGCCTGGCTGCCGGCGGGCAGTTTCTCCGCCTCGCTCCACGCCTGCAGGAGCGCGCGGGCCGCCTCGACGACCGCCCGCTGGGCGAACTGGATCCGCGCCTCCCAGTAGAGCCGGGTGACCGGCGGAAGGACCGCCTTCGCGTCCGTGAGGATGGCGAGCGCGCGGGGATACTGGCCGCCGATGTACGCTTCGACGACCTCGCCCAGCGGACCGTACCGCTCCTTCAGGTACGCGGGCGCCCCCCCCGAGGCCGAGAGGACCCCGACCTCGAGGTCGGGCGATTCAAGGTAGCTCACGTCGGTCGGCGGAACGCTCGGGCGGGGAGCGCGCAGCCGAGAGACGGTGGCGTGCTGCTGCGGCTCCTTGAGGGCCCGGGCGGCGCTCGCCGCGTGCTGCGCGAGCTCCTCCGGGTGGAGCTCCTCGAGCGGGCGGTCGTCGTCGTACCCCACGTCGAGGAACGCCTGGACCATCTGCGCGAACAGCTGGGTGCCGGTCGTGACCTCCTGGAAGCCGAACGCCCCGGCGAGCCCGAGCTCCTGGGCCCGGGCGCGCAGCTGGTCCAAGAAGCCGTTCATGCTGCCGGCGTCGACCCCCCGGTCGCGCTCGATGCCGCTTCCGATGCCGACGATCCGCAGGCTCAGCTCGGAGTTGGGAGGAAGGACGTACGGCACGAGGTCGGTGAGCCCGCCCTTGACGGGTTCGGCCTCCGTGCGCACCCCGAACCGGGTCGAGGCGTTATCCCACCCGTCCGTGACCAGGACGAGGTTGCCGCGGACGCCCTGCACGCCCATCCGGAGCAGGTCGGCGCCGACGGCGATCGCGTCCCAGACGGCCGAGCGGCCGCTCGGCTGGAGGAGGGCGAGCAGGTTCTCGATGTACGGCAGATTCTCCCGGTGCACCTCCCCGAGGGGGACGGGGACGCGGACCGTCTCGGTGAACGTCACGAGCCCGAACGGCGTGCCGGACGCGGCGGCGTCCTGGAGGATCCGGAAGACGGCGGTGCGCGCGACCTCGATCTTCTGGCGCTCGCTCCGGTTCCCCTGAGGGTCCGGCAGCGGGGCGAGCATGCTCTTCGACAGGTCGAGGAGCAGCACGTTGCGTTCGCGGAGCTTCAGCTCCGGCGGAGCGGCGGTCGCTTCCTGCATCGCCGACTGAGGTACGCCCAACGTCCCCGGCCCTTCTCCGGTCAATCCCGGGGATCTGTACGGGCGGGCGCGCCGTGCTCCACACTCTCATTTACCTAGGAGTGGGTATTTGTTGCTTCCGACGATTCGGGCGACCGAATCCGACGGCTTCCGTCCCTCGACCGGAGGTCGTCCGGCGTCTCCCCAACGGTTATAACCCGAACCCGGGTCGGCCCGCGCGCATGGGCAGTATCCGCCAAACGTACATCAAGCGGGTCGCGATCGAGCTGATCCGCCACTACCCGAACGACTTCGGGGGGGACTTCGCCCACAACAAGCAGAAGGTTCTCGAGCTGACCGACCTCGGCAAGGCCGGGACCGACGGCAAGTACACCGTCATCCACAAGAAGCTCGCGAACCGGATCGCCGGGTACGCGGTCCGCTACACCAAGCGCAAGCGCGGCACGTAACCGGCCGTTCCGCCCGCGGCTCCCGCCCCGACGGCGGTTCAGTCGAACAGCGAGAGCCCTTCCTGCAGATGGACGATCTCGACGGGCGTCGTCGGCCGCCCGACCAGGAGTCCGCGCGAGTTCGCCACGACGCACGCCCCGACGACCGGGACCCCGAAGTTGGCGCTCGAGCGGTGGACCGGCACTCCGAGCGCCTTCTCGGCGACGGCCGCCTCCTTCTCCGTGGCCTTCGGGTGCAGCACGACGCCGCGGTTGGTCGCGATCCCCGCCATCCCCACGGTGCCGAGCCCGGCGACCGTCGACCGGGTCGCCGGCACGCCGAGCGCGTGCGACAGCGCCGCCAGCGCCGAGTCCGTGAACTCGGGGTGGACCAGCGCCCCCGTGTCGTTCACAAGGACGTTGTTGCCGAGCGCGTTGCGGCGGTCGCGCACGACCGAGACGGGCGCGACCGACTCGAGCGCGCGCCGCTCGTGCGGGTCGAGCGTGTCGCCGACCACGAACCCGTTCGAGTTCGCGGCGACCAGCGCGCCGACCACCTCCGACTCGCAGACGGTGGTCCGGATCGGATTCGTGCCGAGGACCCGCGTGAGCTCGCGCTCGAGCGGGGCGGGCGTGGACGGCGGCACGATGACCGCGCGCTCTCCCGCGCGGAGGAAGACACCGAGGTAGGGGCTGCCCGCAAACAGCGTGCGACCGACCGGCACGCGACGGCCTATCCTCCCGGGATCATTCGGCCGCGAGCAGGTCGACCTCGATGAGGCCGTCCTCGAAGCGGATCGCCTTGACGCGGACCTGGCTCGGGATGTGCTGGATGCCGCGCTCCCAGATGTGCTCGTTCAGCCGCGGGTCGATCCAGACGTCCTCCGAGCGGCCCTTCATGTGGCGGACGATGAACCGACGGACCGTCTCGAGGGCGTGCCCCGAGCGGCGCCGGCGCGACGGCTGATGGCGGCTCGCCCGCAGCGGGATCACGTATTCGCGCTCGAGCTCTTCGCGGCGACCGACGGCCTTGTCCGGCGACATCGTCTGTTGCCTCCTACTTGTGCAGGTGCCCGCGCTTCCAGGTGTGGCGCTTGGGGTGGCGCGTGACCCGGCGGTTCGTCCGCTGCATCACCCACGCCGGCACGCGGCGGTTCTGCTTCACGACGCGGAACAGGCGGACCTTGCGCGCGAGGCTCTTCCTACGATTCGCCATTCCCCGATCTCCTCAACGACGCGTGATGCGGATGTCCCGCCGCTCGGGCGCGATGCGCTCGAGCAGCGCACGAAGGGTCGGGTCGTCGATCGGCCGCTGGATGCGTCCGCTCGCGGCGAGGCCGAGCAACTGCTGTTCGACCGCATTGGCGACGTCGGGCTTCGCGAGCCGGATCCGGCCGAGGCGCTCCCGCGCGTCGGTCGTCAGGATCCGCCGGAGCGCCTCCGCCCGTTCCGACTCCCGGCGCTGCCGCTCGGCGTCCTGCGCCGCGAACGCCTGCGAGTTCACCGCGTCGCCGGCCTGCGTCTCCTGGATCTGCTGCATCCGGCGCCGGCGCAGCTCGGCGAGCTCGGGGTCGTCGCCGTACGCCATGCCATCTCACCGTCCGATCTCCGTATCGTTTCAGAGGTACTTGGCGAGGACGGGCCGCTCGGCGGCGAGGGTCCGCAGGAGGTCGCGGCTGACGGTGTCGAGCAGCTTCTGTCCCGAGGCGCTCACGCGCCGCCCAAGCGTCTTGTACGGCTGGACGAGCCCGGACTTCTCGAGCTGCTGGACGATCTCCCGCAGCACGGCCCGCGACCCGGTCCGGGCGTGGTACGGGGCGCTGCCCCGGTCCCGCTTCCCGCCGTATTCGGCGCTGAGCCGCTCCACGCCGATGTATCCCTTCAGGTAGATCTTCCGGAGGACGGAGGCGCTGCGCATGTACCACCAGTCCGGCTCGACCGGGGCGCGCTGCTTGTGGACCCCCGTCTTGACGAACTCCGCCCAGGTCGGGGGCGTGACCGCTCCCCGGCTCTTCAGCTCGACCGCCAGCTTGGACAGGAGGGCGGACGTCGGAACGTCGTTCGGATGCACCATCGAGCGGGCGCCCACCCGGCCGGCGTATTTAAAGAATCAGCCGTCGCCCCTCGAGAACCGGGCCGATCCGGCGGCGGCGCGGCCGGGTCCGGCGCTGGCTTTACTACCTCTCCCCGCCTTGTGCGGCCGGCGGAGTCCAGCCGCCCCGATGCCCCGATGACCACCGCAGCGATCGTGCTCAGCGGCGGCGAGTCGAGCCGATTCGGGGGGTTCCCGAAGGCGCTCCTATCGATCGGGGCCGAGACGGTCGTCCACTCCCTCGCGGCGCGGTGCCTGGCCCGCGGGTGCGATCCGGTCGTGGTCGTCGCCGGGGCCCACCACGGGCCGATCCGGCACGCCGTGCGCGACATGGGCGCCCGGGTCGTCAACGCCGAGAACTGGCGGGAAGGCCGCACGGCGTCGCTCCAGGCCGGTCTCGCCGAGGTCCCCGAGGACCGCGACCTCCTCTTCTGGCCGGTCGACCACCCGTTCGTCTCCGACCGGAGCCTCGACTCCCTCTTCGCGGCGTTCGGGTCCGACCCGCTCGCGGTGTGGTTCATCCCCCAATCCGGCGAGCGGGGCGGCCACCCGGTGCTGTGGCGCTCGCTGGTCCGTTCGGACCTCCTCGCCCTCCGGCCCGACGCCCCGATCCGCTCGCTGATCCCCGAGTTCGGACCCCAGGTCCGGCGCGTCCGGGTCGACGACCCGGGGGTGCTCGACAACATCGACAGTCCCGAGGAGTTCCGCACCGCGCTCGAAGAGTGGCGCCGTCGGGGCGGGGAGTAGACCGTGGACCGCAAGACCGCGCGGGAGGCGCTGCGGCTCCTCGAGCACCACCGCGCGTTCGTGAAGGCGACCGTCGTGCGGGCGACCGGGTCCGTGCCGGGAAAGCTCGGCGCCACGATGATCGTCCGGGCCGACGGGACCACGCTCGGGACCGTCGGCGGCGCCTCCCTCGAGGAGGAGGTCAAGCGGCTCGCGGCGCGGGCGATCGAGGGCCGGGCGGGGGACCTCCTGCACTTCGACCTCGCGGCGTGGAAGCGCGGCGGCCTCGCGAGCCTCTGCGGCGGGTCGGTCGACATCGCGCTCGAGTTCGTGCCCGCGCGACCGAACCTGCTGCTGTGGGGAGGCGGCCACGTCGCCGAGGCCGTCGCCCGGCTCTTGCCGGCGCTCGAGTTCGACCACAGCGTGGCGGACGACCGTCCCGAGTACGTCGGCCGGGACCGGTTCCCCGACGCCGACCGACGAGAGGTCGTCACACCGGGGCACCTCTTCGAGACGTTCGAACCGGCGGAGTTCACCCACCTCTACCTGCTCGGTTACGATGCGTTGCGCGACCTCGAGGTGCTCGCCGAGGCGATCGATCGCTTCCCGAACACCATCGGGCTCATCGCCAGCGCGTCGAAGCGGGAGCACCTGTACGCCCGGCTGCGCGAACGGGGCGTCGATCGCGGGACGCTCGGCCGGATCCGCTCCCCCATCGGCGTGGAGATCGGGGCGCAGAGCCCGGCGGAGATCGCCGTGAGCATCGTCGCCGAGGTGGTCCGGGACGTCCACCCCCCGAGCTTACGTACTCCCGAGCGTGCTGCCCCGTCGCCCTCTGCTGCTACCGATGTCGGCCGGCGACCCCGTTAGGTTCCGTCTCAACGGCCACCCGGTCTCCGCGCCGTGCCCCGCGCCGCGCATCCTCCTCGACCTCTTGCGCGAGGACCTCGAGCTCACCGGGACGAAGCGCGGCTGCGACCTCGGGACCTGCGGATGCTGCACGGTGCTGGTGGACGGCCGGCCGACGTTGAGCTGCCTCACCCTGGCTCGGCTCGTCGAAGGGCGGGACGTCCGCACGATCGAGGGGCTCTCGCCCCGCTCGGGGCTCTCGCGAGTTCAGCGCGCGTTCGTCGAGCACGGGGCGACGCAGTGCGGGTTCTGCACGCCCGGATTCGTCGTCACCGCGACCGCGCTCCTCGAGGAACACCCGCACCCGTCGCGCGAGGAGATCGAGCGGGCGATCTCGGGCAACCTGTGCCGGTGCACGGGCTATACGAAGATCGTCGAGGCGATCGAGGCCGCGGCCCGGGAGGGGGCGTAATGTCGACCGCCCCGCCCGGCCCGTACCGCCTCCTCGGCACGAAGGTGCCGTACGTGGAAGGTCCCCTCAAGGTCACCGGGCGGGCCGAGTACACCGACGACCTCCGCCGGCCCGGCCAGCTCGTGGGACGCCTGCTGCGCAGCCCGTGGCCGCACGCGCGGCTCGTCTCGATCGACGTGGCGGCGGCGAAGGCCCTCCCCGGGGTGCACGCCGTCCTGACCGGAGAAAAGTATCCGATCCCGTTCGGGGTCCTCCCGATCACGCACGACGAGACCGCGATCGCGGTCGACAAGAGCCGCTACATCGGCGACATCGTCGCCGCAGTCGCCGCCGACGACGAACGGACCGCGGAGGAGGCGCTCGCCCGGATCCGGTTCCAGGTCGAGCCGCTCCCGGAGTATGCCGACCCGCAGACGGGGCTCGCCAAGGTCGCGGCGCCGATCCACGCCCGCGGGTTCCAGGGGACGAACATCCAGAAGGAGGTCGTGCAGCATTTCGGCGACGTCGACGCCGCGCTCGCCCGGGCGGCGAAGACCGTCCGCGTGCGGGGCACGTTCGCCGGGGTGACCCACGCGTTCACCGAGCCGCTCGTGACGATCGCGGAAGCGACGCCGGACGGGCGGCTGACGGTCTGGAGCGCGACCCAGGTGCCGCACTACCTGCACCGCGCCCTCTCGGAGGTGCTCGGGATCCCGATGCACCGGATCCGCGTGATCAAGCCCGAGGTCGGCGGCGGCTTCGGCGGGAAGTCCGACCCGCTCCCGCACGAGATCGTCTGCGCCGCGCTCTCCCTCGAGACCGGTCGCGCGGTGAAGATCCTGGTCGACCGCGAGGACGTCTTCTACACGAACCACGGTCGCCACCCGACGCAGAACGACGTGCGGATCGCCTCCGACGCCGAGGGGCACCTGCTCGCTTACGACATCGACGCGGTGATCGACGGCGGCGCCTGGAGCTCGTTCGGCACGGTCACGACGTACTACAACGGCGTACTGTCGATGGGACCGTACCGGGTGCCGAACTTCCGCTACCGCGGTCGGCGCGTCTACACCACCAAGCCGCCGTCGGGGGCGATGCGCGCCCACGGCGGCACGAACATCCGCTACTCGGTGGAGGTCGGCCTCGACCGCCTCGCCGAGGAGCTCAAGGTCGACCCGTTCGATCTGCGCGAGCGCAACGCGCTTCCCGCCCACTCGACGACCGTCAACGAGTTCGAGATCACGTCGACGTCGTTCCTGAAATGCCTGTCCGCCGCGCGCTCGAAGAGCGGCTGGGACGCGAAGTTCCGCCGCCTACCGTACGGCCGCGGCGTCGGGCTCGGCTGCGGCTTCTACATCTCGGGCTCGAACAGCCCGATCCACTTCACGCCGAAGATGCCGCAGTCGACCGTGCACCTGAAGGTCGACATGGACGGCGGGATCGCCGTCCATTCGATGCAGGCGGACATCGGGCAGGGGTCGAACACCCTCCTCGCCATGATCGTCGCCGAGGTCCTCGGCGTCGACCTGGAGCGGGTGCACGTCCAGCGGGTCGATTCGGACGTGAGCCCGCTCGACCTCGGGTCGTACTCGAGCCGCGTGACGTTCATGATGGGGAACGCCGCCCGGTCGGCGGCGCTCGACCTGCGCGGCCAGGTCGTCCGGGGGGCGGCGGCCCTGCTCGGGACCCCGGCCGAGGAGCTCGAGGTCGTGCACGAGCGGATCCAGCGGCGCGGCGACCCGCACCACGGGGTCCCGTTCCTCGAGGCGCTCCACCGCGCGATGGAGGCAACAGGCGCCCTCACGGCCACGGGGTCGTACCAGACGTCGCCGAAGGGCGGGTCGTTCAAGGGCGCGCGGGCGGGGACCGCGCCCGCCTACTCGTTCGCCGCGTACGTCGCCGAGGTGACGGTCGACGCGGAGACGGGGGAGTACGCGGTCGACAAGATCTGGGCGGCGTTCGACTGCGGTCGCCCGCTCAACCGGCTCGCCGTGGAAGGGCAGATCGAAGGCTCGATCCACATGGGGCTCGGGCAGGTGATGGGCGAGACGATGAGCTACCGCGGCTCTCGCCTCCTCAACCCCTCGCTCCTGGAGTACAAGATCCCGGCCCCGCAGCAGATGCCCGAGGTCGAGGTGCTGCTCGTCGGCGACGACGACCCCGAGGGGCCGTTCGGCGCCAAGGAGGCGGGCGAGGGGCCGCTCGTCGCCACGCTGCCCGCGGTCGCGAACGCCCTTTACGACGCGATCGGATGCCGATTCTCCGAGCTGCCGATCACGCCGGACCGGGTCGTCCGCGCGCTCGATCTGCGCGCCCAGGAAGGCCGTCGCTGGAAGGGGGCGTAGTCCGGTGCACCTCGACGCGTTCGAGCTCCACCGGCCCACGACCGTCGAGGAGACGGTCCGTCTCGCGGCCGAGCTCGCGGGGTCGTTCGACTACCTCGCCGGCGGGACCGACCTCCTGCCGAACTACAAGATGCACATCAACCTGCGACCCCACCTGATCGCGCTCGAGGACGTCGCCGAGCTCCGGGAGCGGAGCGACGGCCGATGGGGGGCGATGGTGCGGCTCGCGGACCTCGAGCGCGACCCGGGGCTGCGCGCGGGGTGGCCGGCGATCGCGGACGCGGTCGGCGAGGTCGCGACGCCGCTCGTCCGGGCGAGCGGCACCGTCGGCGGCAATCTCCTGGTCGAGACCCGCTGCTTCTTCTTCAACCAGAGCCACTTCTGGCGCGAGAGCCTCGGCTTCTGCCTGAAGGCCGAGGGCGACCGGTGCCACGTCGTCCCCCAGAAGGAGCGCTGCTACGCGACGTTCTCGGGGGACCTCGCGCCCGCCCTCCTGGTCGCGGACGCCGAGGTCGAGGTCGCGGGCCCGACGGGCCGGCGGCGGATCCCCCTCGGAGCGCTTTACGACCTCAAGGGCGACGGGATCCGCCGGCTCACGCTCGCGCCAGGAGAGCTGCTCGTCGCGGTCCACCTGCCGGCGGCCTCGCGGGGCCACAGCGGGCGGTACAAGAAGCTCCGCGTGCGTCCGGCGTTCGACTTCCCCGAGCTGGGCGTCGCCGTCTCCGGGCGCTGGAACGGCGACCGCCCCGAGACGTTCCGCCTCGCGGTCGGGGGGGTCGATCCGTACCCCCGCCGGTTCGACGAGCTGACGGAGCCGCTCCTGGGCGCCCCGCTCACCGAGGACGGCGTCCGGGCCCTCGCCGAGGAGGTCGCCCGCCGCGTGCGGCCCGTCCACAACACGTTCCTCCTGCCGGACTACCGCAAGCGGATGGTGTCGGTCTACGTGCGGCGCGCGATCGCCGAGGCCCGGGCGGGGGTCGCCGCGTGACGCACCTCAAGGCGCGGTTCGCCCTCGTCCCCCTCGCGGAGCTGCGCGCGCACGAGGAGATCGAGGAAGCGGACCTGCCGAGGCTCGTCGACGAGATCCGCTCGCTCGGCTCGCTCGCCTACCCGATCTGGGTCGCGGAAGGCTCGCACGTCATCCTGAACGGCCACCACCGCGTCGCGGCGCTGCGCCGTCTCGGCGCGGCGCGGGCGCCCGCGTGGCTCGTCGACTACCATAGCCCGGCCGTCCACGTCGACCGCTGGTCGCCGGGCCCGCCGATCTCCAAGCACGAGGTCGAGCGCCGCGCCCGCGACGGGCTCCTCTTCCCTCCGAAGACGACGAAGCACCTGCTCGACCTCGACCTCGGGGAGCGGCCAACGCCCCTCGCGGAGCTGATGGACGCTCCCCGCGGTCCCGCGGATCACCGGCGGACGTCCGCTCCGTCGCGCCGACGCTCGGCGGCGGAGCCGTCCTCCGCCCGGTAGGGGAGCGGGAGCGACCCGTCGGCGAACCGCCGGAGGGTCTCCGCCAGCAGGTCGATCTCGACCGGGCGCAGGCGCGCCCGAAGGCTCTCCTCGGTCTCCCCCGGATCGACGCGCAGCCGCGCCTGGGCGATCGTCGGACCGGCGTCGATCGCGCGGGTGACGAGATGCACGGTCGCGCCGGTCTCGGCGTCGCCCGCCGCCAGCACGGCGCGATGCACGCGCGCGCCGTACATGCCGCGGCCCCCGTGCTTCGGCAGCAGCGAGGGGTGGAGGTTGATGGCGCGGCCGCGCCACCGCTCGACCCAGTCGTCCGGGAGGATCGAGAAGAACCCCGCGTTCACGACGAGCTCGGCCCCGCTCGCCTCGAGGGCGCGGGTCAACGCCCCGGACCAATCCCCCGCCCCGGTCCCCCGGGCGCGGAGGACCACGACGGGCAGCCCTCGGCGACGGGCGCGCTCGAGCGCGGGGGCTTCGGCACGGTCGGAGGCGACGAGGACGATCCGGACCGGGAGCGCGCCCGCACTCGCTCGCTCCGCGAGCGCGTCGAGCGTCGTCCCCTCCCCGGAGACCAGCACGGCGATCGGGAGCGCGCGCGGCACGGTCCGACGACCGGGGCGCGGTAGAAGAATCTGGCGGCGCGCGCCTAGAGCATGACGCGCAGGTTGAGCTTCTCGGTGAGCTCCTTGTAGCGGTTGCGGATCGTCACTTCCGTCACGCCCGCCACCTCGGCGACCTCGCGCTGGGTGCGGCGCTCGCCGGACTGCACGCTCGCGATGTAGATCGCCGCCGCGGCGACCCCGGTCGGGCCGCGGCCGCTCGTCAGCTCCCGCTCGGTGGCGAGCTTCAGGATCTCGTTCGCGCGCGACTGGATCTCGCCCTTCAGCTTGAGCTCCGAGCAGAACCGCTGGATGTAGTCCTGCGGACGGGTGGGCATCAGCTTGAGGTGGAGCTCGCGGGTCATGAACCGGTAGGTCCGCCCGATCTCCTTGCGGCCGATGCGCGACTTCGACGCGATCTCGTCGAGCGTGCGGGGGACGTTGCACTGCCGGCAGCTGCCGTAGAGCGACGCCGCGACGACGCCCTCGATCGAGCGGCCGCGGATCAGGTTGCGGTTGACGGCCTTCCGGTAGATCATCGCCGCCGTCTCGCGCACGTTCCGCGGGAGCGCCATCCCCGAGGCGATCCGGTCGAGCTCGGCGAGCGCGAACGCGAGGTTGCGCTCCGTCGCGTTCGAGACGCGGATCCGGCGCTGCCACTTGCGCAGCCGGTACAGCTGCGCGCGGTTGCGCGTCGGGATCGACTTGCCGTACGGGTCGCGGTTCTTCCAGCCGATCTCGGTCGACAGCCCCTTGTCGTGGATCGTGAGGGTCGTCGGGGCGCCCGTGCGGGCGCGCTTCTCGCCCTGCTCGGCGTCGAACGCCCGCCAGTCGGGCCCCTGGTCGATCATCGACTCCTCGAGCACGAGGCCGCACTCGTCGCAGACGAGTTCCCCGCGCTCGTAGTCGCGGGTGAGATGCGAGGAGCCGCAGCTCGTGCAGCGCGTCGCGACCGCGATGTCCTCCGGCCGGGGCGCCGGCTTCGCCGGGCCGGCGGGGGCCGCCGCGGGGGTGGGCGCGTCGACCGGGAGCTCCTTCCTACTCACGAACGACCTCCGCGCCGATCAGCGCCGCCCCTTCGGACGGCGTCGGCGCCTTGCGGGGACGGACGGAAAGGTACGGTCGGGCGACCGGGCCGAAGACGCGGAGCACGCGGCCCCGCACGACGCCTCGGGCATCCGTGACCAGGGTGCCTTCGGGAACCACGGTCGCCCCCGGTGCCCGAACGGTGAGCGTTCCCGAAGGAGTGAGGGCGACTACGGTCCCCACGACTGTCGATGCCAGACGCGCCGACTCTCGCGGCAAGTGATATAAACGATTTGCGATAGGTACTAAAGCGTTACGGGCGGGGTCGAGGGCGCGACCGCCGGGGGGGCGTGCCCGACTCCGCGGCGCCTTCGCTCGACGTTTCGGGGAGATCCGGAGGGACGTACGGCACGTAGAACGAGAACGGCGGGGAGGAGCGGATCCGCTCGTCCTCGGCATCGGCCGCCTCGGGCTCGGGTGCGGGCTCCTCGGGGGGGAGGAGTTCCTCCGGTACTCCTTCCTCGGGCTCCACGGGGCGGTCCTTCGCATCGATCGGCGGCGGGATCACCGCCCGGCGCTTCTCCTGGGTCAGCCGATCGACCTCCTGCCAGAGCGCTTCGATCTCCTCCTCGGGTGTGCCGTACCGCCGGTCCTCGGCGAGCGCCGCGCGCACCTGCGTCATCAGCCGGGCCGCGCTCGTCGCGTCGCGCGCGCTCGTCTTGATCCGCTGGAGCCGGCGCGCGAGATTCCGGGCCTCGAGGAGGATGTCCTCCTCTTCCTTCGGAGAGATCCGGGCGACGGTGGGCGCCCGAGGGATCCGGGCGACGATCTTGCGTGTCTCCGCCAGCCGCTGGGCGGCCATCGGCAGATTCTCGTCCTGCACCGCCTGCAGCAGCCGCGAGAACGACACCGCGGCGGCCATCGTGTCCTCGCCGCGGTCGCGCGCGCGCCGGATCGACGTGCCGAGCGCCTGGGCCTCTTGCACGCAGAACTTCGGGACCGCGTCGTTGAGCACGGCGAGGGCGAGCGAGGCGCTCGCGGCGGCCTTCTCGAGCGAGCCGGCGCTCAACGGCTCGGACATCAACCGGGCGCGGGGGTTTCCGACCCGCGCGTCCAGGTGGGCGAGATCGACGCCCAGGTCCTGCGAGATCGCGCGGAGCTCGTCGACCCGGCGCAGCAGCTCGCGCACCCACCCCCAGTCTCGGGAGACGCGCGCGAGGAGCGCCTCGGCGCGCTTCACGACGAGCGACGCCTTCTCGGCGGCCCCGGAGCGCGTCGCTTCGTCGAACGCCGAGCGGATCTGCGTGATCGGAAACGGCAGCCCCTCCTGCTGGAGCTTCTGCGCCTGCTGCTCGACGGCCTCGAGCCGGCGGTTCAGCTCCTCGATCGGGTCGGTCGGCGCCACCGTCTATCCCTTCTCCTGCGCGCGCGACAGCGCGCGCATCAGTTCGGTGAGCGTGCGGTCCGCGTCGGCCAGCCGACCGCTGCGCAGGAAGTCGGTCGCCTCCCGGATCTCCGCGGCCGCCTCCAGCGCGAGCGGGCTGTCCGCCGGCAGGGACCGGACGCGACCGGCGAGGCTGCGGGCCTTCTTCAGGAGGGTTTCGAGCATTGCGTCGTCCGGCGGCGCCGGAGCCGCGGGGCGCGGGCGCGCGACGCCGGCGACCGGCGGCGTCGGGGACTCGATCTCGACGATCGCGCGGCGGAGGTCGCGGACGCTCTGGCTCGCCTCCATCAGGCGGCCCTTCTCGAGGTGGCGGGTGGCGGCGTCGTGGAGCTTGCGGGCGGGTTCGCTCGCGGGAGCGTCCTCGGGCAGCTGGTCGAGCGTCGCCCGGTGCCGGCCGAGCTCCGCCTCGAGGGAGGTAGGGATCGCTTCGTGCAAGAGCATCAGGATCCGGGCCGCGTCCTGGCCGAGCGCGTCCAGGTCCCCCTCCCGGAACGGGCCGGCGGATAGCTTCTGGCGTAGCTCGTCGATCTGGCCGGGGACCTCGCCGAGCGGAAGATCGAGGTCGGTCGCCTCGGCTCGCAGCGATTCGATCTGGGCGAGGAGCCCCTGGAGCCCCTTCCAGTCGGACTCGAACTTTCCCAGCCGGCGCTCGACGTCCAACAGGCCGCGCAGGTTCTCGGCGATCGCATCGGACCCATCCACGGGGGTCGCCCCCGCCCCGGGAAACTCGAGGTCGAGCCGGACACCGGTCCGTTCGAGGGCCTTGCGGCGGTCGTCCGCAGCCTCCCATCGGCGGCGCACGGCGTCCCGGGCCTGCCGGTCGAGCCGGCCCTGCGCCGAACGAAGGATGTCGAGCGCCTCGGAGGTTCGGCCGCTCGCCTCGCTGAGCGCGGCCTCGCACATCTCGTTCGTCACGTCGGGGCAGTCCCGGCCGAGCGGCCGGTACAGCTCCATCCGCTCGTGCAGGCCCCGACCGAGGGTGCCCGTGAGCTCGGCGTCGGGCGACGGCGTCGGTCGGCTCCGGGTGGTAGGCCCCTTCTCCTCGGAGGCGGTCGCGGGGGCCGAGCCGTCGGGGGGCGGGGACTTCGCCGCGCGGAGCCCCTCGATCGCCAACGCCGTGGGAAACCCGCACACCTCGCAGTGCTCGGAGTTCCCCGGGATCGGCTGTTCGCAGATCGGACAGCTAGACACCTACGAGCTCCCCCGGTAGTCGTACAAGACGGTTCTGCGCTCCTTAAGAGTTCGGCTCTCCCTCGCCGGTCGGGCGGTCGTCGACCGGTCCGTCGGGTTATTCATCCTCCCGAGAACGTCGGCACCACGACGAGGTGCATCGGCCGTTCGATCGGGAGGTCCAGCGGTACGGAGTCGTCGTCCACGAGCACGGCGTATCCCTCGGGCGAGCCGGCGATCGGCCGCACCGCATCCCGGACGAGGGTCCCGCTCGGGACCTTCACGCTCGTCCGCCGGGAGACCCCGGCGCGGGCGATCTCCACGACGACCTCGAGCGGCGGAGGGGAGGCGCTGAGGGGGAGAGTCTCCGACGGCCGGCTCCTCGTCGACGCGTCCTTTGAACTCCCGCGATGCATACGCACCACCAGATCTCGAATCTGGCGCCTTGGCCGAGCTAGGCTACCTCAGCACCCGCCCCCTCGGAGGCGTCCGCCTATTTGGCGGTTCTCGCCGCCCGGGCCGGACCGATATCGAGGGCGACCCCCCACGGAGCCGGGGGTCGGCCTACGCCGAGCGGAGCCAACCGGCGAGCGGACGAAGGCTCTCGTAGAGCGACCGCCCCGGGCTCGTCAGGGCGTACGCGCGGACCGGGCCCCGGGTTCCGTCGACCCGGACGCGGCGGACGAGCCGCGCCCGCTCGAGCGAGCGCAGCGTGGACGTCAGGGTCGCCGGGCTCACTCCCGCGAGGCAGTGCTGGATCGGTCCGAACCGGACCGTCCCGTACCTGCCGAGGAGGGCGACGACGCAGACGGCCCATTTCTTCCCGACGATGTCGATGAGGCCGATCGGCGGGCACGGGCACTCGAGGTCGTCCTCGCAGCACTGCGACACTCTGTCCGTACGTAGGGCCGCCTTATGAGTGCTTCAGTTATTGAAGTGCTCGGGACCATGAGCGACGCGGAGAGCCCGAAGGCGTGCTGCGACCGAGCGAGCGGGTCGGCGAACGGGCGGTGCGGCCGCGGCGGCTGCTGCTGTTGCTGCTGCGGCGACGGGTGCTGCTGAACGATAGAATGGGCGAGCGGTGGGTCGTCTTCGTGTGCGTGGAGAACGCCTGCCGCTCGCTGATGGCGGAGGCGGCCTTCAACGCGAACGCTCCCGACGGGTGGCGCGCGACCTCGGCCGGCACGCGCCCCGCGGAGGCGGCGAATCCGCGAACGGGACCGATGCTCGCGGAGGTCGGGCTCGAGCTTCCGCGCCACCGTCCGACCGTGCTGACCCCGGCGCTGCTCGAACGGGCGGGGATCGCCGTCAGCATGGGTTGCCTCGACGAGGCGAGCTGCCCTGCCTACCTGAGTGGGCCCACGCTGCGGGACTGGGAGCTCGAGGACCCCGGGCGGCTCGACGATGACGGGTTCCGGCGGGTTCGGGACCAAGTGATCGAGAGGGTCCGGAGCCTGCGTCTCGAGCTGAAGCTCGCGGAACGGCGCGGGGGCGCGGGAGCACCGGCGCCCGCCCCGTGAACGGCTCCCTGGCGGCTCGCGGGGCGGGAGAGGCCGCGGGGACGGCCCTGCTGGTGGGCCTTGGGACCGGAACGATCGTCGTCGCCGCCCATCTCGGCGGGATTCCCCAGGGCGCGATGGCCGTGGCCTGGTTCGGTGCGGTGCTCCTTCCGATCCTCGCGTTCGTGCGCACGACCGGGGCCCATCTCAATCCGGTCGTCACGCTGGCGCTGGCTGTCAGCGGGCGGATCGCGTGGCGCGAGGCGCCGGCGTACCTCGCGGGTCAGTTCGTCGGCGCGCTGGCCTCCAGCGGCCTCCTGCTCGCGGTGGGCGGGGGGGTCGGCCGTCTCGGCGCCACGGTTCCCACCGGGAGCCTCCTCCGCGCGTTCCTCGGGGAGACGGCGTTCACCGCGCTGCTCGTCGCCGCGGTGTTCGCCCTGGCCGACTTCGGCGAGGGGCCGAAGCGCTGGCGGCTTCTCCTCCCCCCGGCGGCGGTCGGACTCTCCACCTTCGTGATCGGCCCATGGAGCGGCAGTTCGCTCAACCCGGCGCGCACGCTCGCCCCCGCCGTTCTCTCCGGAACGTACGCCGACCTGTGGCTCTACCTGATCGCCGTGCCGCTCGGCGGCCTCGCCGTCGCGCTCCTCTGGCGGCCGACGGCGGTCGACCGGCTCGATCGCGGGCCGGGCCGAACGGACGCGAGCCGCTGAGTCGGGACGCCGCCGTCAGCGTCCGACGGAGCCCGCGCGGCCGAGGGCCACCCGGAGGCGAACGATCGGCTCCACCGAGCACGGGTCGACCCGACCTCGGGCGGCGAGCCGAAGGCTGACCTGGTCCCCGAGCGCGATCCCGCGGACGAGCGCCTCGAGCCGGTCGTCGGAGGCGAGCGGCACCCGTAGCACCGGAACCTTTCGCGACGCGAGGAGCCGTTCCAGGAAGCGGAAGCCCCGACGCACCGTCGGCTCCTCCTCCGCCCATTCGAGCAGCACGACGACCTGTCGGGCGGCCTCGGAGCGCCGCACCCGGTCCCAGCCGACGATCGCGTTGTGCAGCGCCTCCGGGACCTCGTCGCAGGCGGCGACGCGCTTCGCGTTCTCCTCGAGCTGGTTCTTCCAGCGGCGGGCGAGGCCGAGGAACCGGCTCTCGGCGTAGACGAACGGCAGTCGGTCGCCGACGGCGTCGGCGAGGAGCGCGGCGGGGCCGCCGTCGCGCGCGTACCGACCGATCTCGGGGCGCAACCGCTCCGAGATCCCCGCGACCCGGTCCTCGTTCGACTCGGGAAAGGCGGGATCGAGCAGGCCCAGCAGGCCCCCGAGGAGGTGACCGACCGCCGCCCGCGCGGGCATGCCGGGGGGCAGGCGCAGGACCGGGACCCCGTCCTCCTCCGCCCGCTCGGCGAGCGACCCGCCCGAGGTGACGACGACCCGTTGGGCGCCGGCCCGCCCGGCGGCCGTGTAGGCGCGCAGCGTCTCCCACGTCTCGCCGGAGTAGCTGATCAGGAGCGCCCGGTCCGAGCGGCCCAGCGACCGGGGAGGTTCGGCGGAGCGCACGATCGAGAGGGCCACTTCGCTCTCCGCGTCGACGACGCACCGCGCGAGGTCGGCGGCGATCGCCGATCCTCCCATGCCGATCGCGTAGACGCGCGACGTCGCGGCGCCCTTCGGAGCGTCGAGCTCGGCGCCCGCTCGAAAGCCGGCGAGGAGGCCGTTCGGAAGGTCGGCGGCCAGGGCCCGCATCCGGACACTCCCCGCGTCCCCGGAGCCCGGCATCGTCGGCCGCGGTCCGGCCGCGAAGATTACGCTTGCGGGAGGCCGTGCGTCCCGGGGAAAGTAGATGAATCTAGGCTCGCCATCGCTGTAGTGCGACGCGCCGTGCGTCGCGGGAACCACCTCGTGCCCGAGCCGCCAGCGCGCGCCCCGCCGTCCGACGCGCGGGTCTCGATCGGAAACCTCGGCATCGACACCATGCTGGAGGGCGGCCTGGTCCCCCACCGGCCCTACCTGATCGTCGGCCCGTCGGGGACCGGGAAGACGAAGCTCGCGCTCCAGTTCCTCTGCGAAGGAGTCCGTCGCGGCGAGCGGGTGCTGCTCGTGACCGTCGAGGAGCCGCCGAACGAGGTGCGGCTGAACCACCGCGCCCTCGCGCCGGATCTCGACAAGGTCGAGGTGTTCGACGCGATCCCGGACGTGATGCGCTACGAGCGCGCGCCGTTCAAGGACATCGCTTCCGTGCGGGAGATCACCCCGTTCGCCCGGATCCCTCCGGAGATCCGGCGCAGCCCGGAGCTCTCCAGCGTCGAGGTGACGATCACCGCCCTCGAACAGATGCTCCGCTCCGAGGTCGGGCGGCGTCAGTACTCGCGGATCGCCGTCGATTCGCTCACCGCGCTGCAGTACTTCTGCATGAAGGGGTTCGACCCGGTCGGCGGCGCCCAGACGTTCCTCCGATTCCTCTCCGACCTGCGCACCACGACCGTGCTGACCGTCGAGTCGCCGCTCGAGGACATCGAGACGACGGAGCGGACGCTCGCCCGGGGCGAGATCCGGCTGTTCCGGTGGGAGCTCGACGGCGTCACGGTCCGGGCGGTCGGCGTGGAGAAGCTGCGCGGCAGCTCGCACGACGTTCGCCTGCACCCGTACCGGATCGGACCGAACGGGGTGGACGTCAATCTCGGGGTCACGATCTCGCGCGACACCCGGCAGATCGTGGAGCTCCCGCCGACGATCGTGGCCCCAACGCCCGAGGCCCCCCGACGGGCCGTCGCGCCGGCGCTCGAGCCGCTCTCCGCGGAGGTGCGCGACCTCATCGCGCTCGGGGTCGACGTCGGTCCGGTCCGCGGGGCGGTCGAGGCGGCGATCGCCGCGGTCCGGGCGGGACGGACTGAGGACGCCGTTCAGGAGATCTCCCGCCTCTCCTCCCTGACCGGCGCGCTGACGGCCAACGTCGCCGGCGCGGAGTCCGGCGTCGCCGGCCCCGCCTCGCCCGAGGCGGACGCGCACCGCCGGATCGCACAGCGGGCCGACACGGCCCGCGTGGGGATCCCTCCTACGTTGCCGCCCGCCCCGGAGGTCCTGGAGGAACAGCTCGACCGGGTGCTGGCGATCCTCCCCACGGCTCCCCCGGCCTCCCCCATTCCGGGGGCGATCTCCGGCCGACCGGCACCGCCGACGCCGCCCGCCGGATCGGCGTCGCCTCCGCCGGCGGTACCGCCGCCGGTTCCGACTCCCGCCGAGGTCGCATCGCCGCCGCCCCCTCCGCCCGAGCCGGCTGTTGAAGCGTCCGAAGTCCCCGTCGCGCCGTCGGTGCCCCTGCCGCCGCCCCCGGGCGCGAAGGCCCCAGAGCGCCCCCCCGCGAGACCGCTCGCTCCGGCTTCTCCCTCGGCATCGCAGATGGGCGGCACGGTTCCGCGGCCCGCCGCCGGCCGCCCGCAACGCCCGACGGTCGCCCCGGCCGTTCCGATGCCCGAGCCGCCGCCCCTCCCGCAGTCGTTGCCCAAGCCGTCGCAGGTCCCGGCGGCCTCCCGGTCCGTTCCGTCGGTCTCGGGGGCCGCGAGCGACCTTCCGCCCCCGGAGCCCGAAGCCCGGGACGGCCCGGTGCCTCCCCCCCTACCCAGCGTGACGGCCCCCGTTCCCGAAGTGCCACTCTCCGCCCCCTCCGGGCCCCCCGTCCCCGAACCGACGCCGAAGCGGCGCCGCCGTGCAACGCCCCCCCGGAAGAAGCCCGGCGCTTCGGCCGAGGAGGTCGCGGCCGCGGAGGAACGGGCGTCGACCCCGGGAGCGGCCGCCGCCTCCGCCAAGCCCCGACGGCGGGCGGTCCGCAAGCGAAAGGCGCCCCCGGTCGTCGGCGCGACGGTTGAGCCGCTCCCCGAGGCCGCACCCTCGTCCGCGCCGCCCCCGTCGCCCGACGCCGAGGCGAAATGACGGTCGAACTCGGAACCGCCGACGAACGGGTGTCGACCGGGGTCCCCGGGCTCGACCGGATGCTCGGGGGAGGACTGATCGCCGGCCGGCCGTACTTGCTCACGGGCGGCTCGGGGAGCGGGAAGACCCTCCTCGGGCTCACGTTCCTGCTCGAAGGGCTGCGTCGCGGTGAGGAGGTGCTGCTGGTCGCCGTCGACGAGCCGCCGACCGAGATCCTCGAGAACGTCCAGGCGTTCGGCTGGGATCTCGCCCAGGTGAAGACCCTCGACGCGAACCCGGGCACGCGGGCGTTCAAGCGGATGGCGGCGGTCCAGGAGATCCGCGCGATGAACGACCTGCGGTCGATGCGCGACCTGACCCACGACGCGAAGCGCGCGAGCGACGCCGAGGAGATCGCGATCCAGGGGATCCAGCTGAAGCTCCGTCAGCAGATGGCCGACACGCCGTTCCGCCGCGTCGTGGTCGACTCGATGACGTCGATCCGTCGGTTCGCGATCAAGTCGTCCGCCGACCCGCAGGCCGAGCGGACGGAGATCCAGTCGCTCCTGCGCTTCCTGTCGGAGGCGGGGGTGACGACGCTGATCACGGCGACCCCGCCCGACCCCGGGGTCCTGAGCCCGGAGGAGATCCTCACCCGCGGGGAGATCCTCCTCACGCGGAAGTGGATCGGGGACCGCTCGGTCCGCCAGATCAAGATCGTCCGCATGCGCGGCTACGCGCACGACCCGGAGCGCCGTCCGTTCGCGATCACCCCGCAGGGGATCGTCGTCGGGTAGGCGCCGCCGCCCCGCGGGTCGGGATCGTCCCGGTCCGGTCTGCGTCGCGCCGGGAGCGGCCGATCAGGACGGGGAGCGGACGTACAGCGTAACGATGGAGGACGATCCGGACCACGTGGCCCCGAACGCTCCGTCCAGTACGAAGACCGGGGCCGGCGAGTCCCGGCAGTTCGACGGGACCGACGCGAGATACAGGACATACGGCGCTCCCGCCGAGTCGTTCCCCGAGATCCGAACGACCGGACAGTCCATGGTGTAGTATCCGACCGCATCGTACGAGACCCCGTCGAGCTCGCCGGTCGCGTGGGGGACACGGGAGAGATTCTCGCCAAAGCCGGCGAAGTGGGGCACCCGAAGGTCGCAGTACGAGTAGGGCACCCCCCCGATCGAGGTCGGGGTGGTCGACGGGCAGTCGGTCGCGGCCGACGCACCGAGTCCGACGATCCAGAGCGAGGCGGCGACCACGCACGCGACGACGAGAGCGCCCACCCCGGCCCGAACGAGGGCGCGGCCTGTCATGGTGGTCCCGGTCACCGCCAGGGGACGGTACCCTTTCACGTTGCTGCGAACCGCAACGCCCCGGTTCAGGGCGCTCGGCGCTGCAGCAGGGAGGAGAGCCGACCGGCGGAGGATCGACGGGCGGACGTCAGGTAGACCCCCACCGCCCAGTCGGCCGGGGGGCGGACGGCCAGCGCTCTCCACGGGCCGGGGGAACGGAACGGACGGGTCAGCCGGTCGTCCACCAGCACGGCGATCCTTCCCCAGTCGTCCGCGGGCCGGCCGCGCGGCTGAAGTCCGCCGAGATCGATGAGCACGCTGCCCGCGGGCGCCTTCAGTCGATCGGCGAGGTCGTCCTCCAGCGCCCGACGTTCGGCCGGGTCTCGGAGCAGCCGGCTCCACACGCGCCGGCCTTCCGGGGCGAGCTCGCGCCAACCGTGCACCCGCTTGTACAGCCGCCGCGTGAGCAGGTCACGGGCCAGGGAGGCGCTCGCGCCGCCGGCGTCCCGCAGGCGCACCAACAGCTCGCCGTCGGTCAGCCCGAAGACGTCCTCGACGCCGGACGGATACTCCGGGACCCGCTCCACCGCGGCCTGGGCCATCGTCTCGGCCGCCCGGACGGTCTTGTGGTAGTAGACCGTGGAATACATCAGCGCCCGACCGACCAGGAACCCTTCGGCCGCGCCCCGGCCCTTCTCGGCGAACCCCAGGTGGCCGCCGCCGACACGCAACGTATCGAGCAATCGGACCGCGTCGACCGCCCCGTGGGCGACGCCGGTGTAGTGGGCGTCGCGCTGCATGTAGTCGATCCGGTCGGCGTCGATCGCTCCGTGGAGGATCTCCCCGAGCCACGGCGGATGGGCCGGGCGATCGGCGGGATCGATCAGGTCGGCGACCGCGCGGGGGGAGAGCCCGTGCTGCTCGAGCACCCCGGCGACCGTTCCCTCGGGAAACGCCCCGGTGGGGTCCGTGCCCTCGATCCGGGCGCGCGAGAGGCGCTCGTGGTCGAATCCGAACACCTCGCGAAGGGGGGCGTCGAGCGTGTGCGAGAACGGCGGGTGACCGAGGTCGTGGAGCAGCGCCGCCGCCTCGATGCGGTCGGTCTGAGACGGGGCGAGTCCGAGGCGGACCGCCATGCGGCCCGCGACCCAGTACGTCCCGAGCGAGTGCTCGAGGCGGGTGTGGTTGGCTCCCGGGAAGACGAGGTGGGCGAATCCGGTTTGCCGGATCCCCCAGAGCCGCTGGAACTCCGGGGTGCCGAGCAGGGCGACCGTGCTCGGGGTGAGCCCGATCGGGCCGTGGACCGGATCGAAGATCGACTTCGCGGCGCGGCCCGATCTCCCGCGGGGCGCCACGGCGGCTCGGAGCCTCCGTGCGGATTAAAGGGTCGCCGCTTCGGGGGGCACCGTTCGCTTCCTCTGAACGAACGTATTTATCGAGAGGCACCGGTCGAGCCTTCGTCGTGTCGAGCTCCGCCCGTCCCGCCCGTTCTCCCTCGGTTCGCGAGATCCGGGAACGGTTCCGGGCCGCCGAGCAGGCCGAGACGGGCGCCGACCGGGCGCGGTACATCGAGGCCCTCAAGGAGTTCCTCGCCGCCGCCGAACGGAACGCGGACGGGATCACCGGGCAGGCAGCCGAGGTCGCCCCCCTGGTCGACGAGGCCGCGATGGCGTTCTACCGGGCGTCGATGCCCCAGCTCGCGCGCCGCGCCGTCGAGCTGGGACTCAAGCTCAGCCCCGCGAACACCTCGCTCCTCCACCACAAGGCGCTCGTTCTCCTCGCGCTCAACGAGGACCTCCCCACCGCGGTGAAGCTCGTCGACCAGGCGCTTAAGGCGACGCCGCACGACAAGGGGCTCTGGGCGACCCGCGGGGACGCGCTCCGGCTCCTGGGTCAGGACGCGGAGGCGGCGCAGGCGTACCTGAAGGCGCAACGGCTCGACGCCTCGTCGACGCAGTACGTCGACCGGGCGCTCAAGCTCGCCCCCGGCAATCCCGAGGCGCTGCGCCTCAAGGTCGAGCTCGCCCGCGCGGGAGGAGGGGACCTCGAGGCGCTCTCCGCGTGCGACGCGCTCCTGAAGGAGCACCCGGACGACCTCGAGCTGCTCCGCGCCCGGGCGGGCCTCCTCGCGCTGCTTTCGCGCCCGGCGGAGGCGCTCGAGCCGCTCGCGCGGGTCCGGGCCGCGGCGCCGGACGACCTCTCCCTCGCCCTCCTGAACGCCCAGGTGCTCGTGCGCCTCGGGAAGCCCGAGGAGGCGATGCCGATCGCCACCGCCATCGTGGAGTCGAAGGTCGCGCCCGACGCGGCGACGCTCGAGCAGGTCGCGGAGCTCGCCGGCACCGAGCGCCCCGAGCTCGCCCTCGCCGCCCGGGAGCGGCTGAGGGAGGTCGACCCGCGCAACGTGCACAATCTCCAGGAGCTCCGCACGCTCGGAGCGAGGCTGAACCGGCCCGAGGTCGCGCTCGGCGCCGGCCGCGCCATCCTCCTCGCTTCGCCGCAGAACCTCGAGGCGATGCGCAGCGTCGCCGAGATCGAGTCGGGGGCGGGACGGACCGACGCGGCGCTCGAGGCGTACCGCGCGATCGCGAAGGCGCACCCCCGGGCGGTCTCGGAGCTGAGCAAGGCGCTCGAGTACGCCTGCGCGGCCTCCCGCCCCGATGCGGTCCGGGAGTTCGCCACCGCGATCCTCGCGGTCGACCCGAAGGACCTGCGCGCGCAGCTCGAGCTCGCGCGCGCGCTCGCCGCCGACGGCAACGTTTCGGACGCCGGGAAGGCGTACGATGCGGTCATCGCCGCCCACCCGGGCGACCTCACCTACCTGCTCGAAAAGAAGGAGGTGATCGCGAAGTCGGGCGACCCCGCGACGCTCGGCCCGCTCCTGGACGAGCTGTTCCGCCTCGACCCGACCCGCACCGAGGTCGCGATCGAGCGCGGCAACTTCTACCTCGCGGTCGCGTACGACCTCCCCGACGGGACGGCCGACCGGGACCGCGCGGCCCGCTCCGCCCTCGGGTCGTACGAGCGGGCCTCCTCCGACGCCGCGGCCGCCGACGTGAGCCTGCTCGGGATCGCGCGCGCCTCCCGTCTGGTCGACGACCGGGAGCGGGCCCTTCAGGCGTACACCGAGTTCCTGAGCCACCCGGGCAACGACGCCCGGGAGGATATCCGCAAGGAGTTCGCCCACGCCCTGCGCGAGAACGGCCGGTACGCCGAGGCCCGGGCCGAGTACGAGCGGGCGATCACGGGAGGACGCGAGGAACCGGACCTCCTCTGGGGAGCGGTCGAAGTGTACGCGCACCTCGGCGAGGACGCCCCCGCGCTCCGCCTCCTCGAGCTCTTGCTCGCCCGCGAGCCCGCGAACCCGATGTTCCTGCGCAAGAAGGGGCAGGTGCTCCTGCGGGCCGGGCGTCGCGACGAGGCGCTCCGGGTCCTCCAGGAGGCCGTGGGGGCGGCGAAGGGGGACCCGCACGCCTACTTCGAGGTCGCCGAGGCGCTCCGGGTCCAGGGGTCGTATCCGGACGCGATCGCGTACTACCGCCGGGGGCTGGAGGTCGATCCCGGCAACCGCCACGGTCGCCTCGCGCTCGCCGAGACCCTCCTCCTCGCGGGCCAGTATCCGGAGGTCGTAGGCCTCGTGGATCCCCTCCTGCGCGAGGACCCGAACGACCTCGCCGCGTGGAAGGCGCGCGCCGACGCCTGGCGGGCGATCGGGCGGCCGAACGAGATCCTCTACTCCCTGCAGGCGATCCTCCTCCTCGAACCGGACGACGGCGCGGCGCTTCTCGAGATGTACCGGCTGCGGCGCGAGACCGGGGAGACCCGGGAAGCGTACGACGCGCTGACCCGGCTCGTTCGGTCGAACGCTCCCGAAGGCCAGGACCCGACGCTCCAGCTCGAGCGGGGAGACCTCGCGGCCGGGCTCGGCATCCCCGAGGAAGCGAACGCGGCCTACGAGCGCGCCGCGTCGATGGATCCGGCCTACCGGGTCGAGATCTCGATCCGGCGGGCCCGCCTCCGCCTCTCCGCGGGCCGGCCCGACCTCGCGCTCGAGGTGCTGGACGACGGGCTCAAGTCGATCCCCGGCGGCTCGCCGCCGAGCCTCGGGGCCCTGCTGCTGCGCGCCGAGATCCTCACCGGCCTCGAGCGCCCGGCGGAGGCCCGCGCCGCCTACGAGGAGGTGCGCCGCCGCGAACCGAGGTCGCCGGTCGCGCTCGCCGGCATCGGCCAATCGATGATCGCCGAAGGGAAGCACGCGGAGGCGGCCGAGTTCCTGCGGGGGGCGATCCCGCAGCTCCCGCCGCAGGAGGCGCTGTTCCTCGAGCTCGCCGAGGCGGAGAGCGGGGTCGGCCATCTGGACGTCGCCGCGGAGGCGATGCGCCAGTCCGTCGAGGTGCTGCCGAAGAGCGTCGCGCTCTGGACCCGGCTCGCCGAGGTGTCGATCGCCCGCCAGGAGTGGAAGGACGCCGCCAACGCCTTCGCCCACGCCCTGGCCCTCCAGCCGTCGTCCGTCGACCTCCTGACGCGCGCCGGCTTCGTCGCCACGCGGCTCAACCACCCGAACGAGGCGCTGGCGCTGTACCTCCGGGCGACGGAGGCCGAGCCCGCGAACAAGCAGGCGTGGACGAGCCATGGACTCGCGCTCGTGGCGACGGGTCGGTTCGCGGAAGCGCAGGCGAGCTTCGACCGGGCGCTCGCCCTCGATTCCGATTTCACGCCGGCGAAGGACGGCAAGAAGCTCGCGGTGCAGCAGACGCGCGACGCGGAGATCCAGCGGTTCGGGCGCGAGGCGCTCCTGCTCGAGGCGAAGCTCCACCGTCCGGTCACGAAGAACGACCTGTTCGTCTCCTTGCACGTCCCGTTCGAGTTCCTCGACCCGGTCCTGGCAGCGATCTCCCAGTCGCCGAAGGTCGACCTCGCGCACCTCGACGCGGCCGAGGTCCGGGACCTCGAGAACGCCTCCTACCAGGTCGTGACCGCGGCGCTCGACCGCCGTCCGCCCGGGCTCGAACGGCGCGGGTTCTCCCTCGCGGACGTGGCGGCGCTGGCCCCGCCCACGTACACCCTCGGCCAATCCCAGCGTCTCTTCGGCTACCTGCGCGCCGTGCTCGAGGCCGACCTGAGGGCCGAGAACCTGTCGCTCGCCCCGGACGTCGAGGAGCTCGCCCGCCGAGCGCTGGCGCTTCCGCCCGAGCAGCGGACGCTCTTCCAGCTGGTCCGAACGCTCCGGGTCGGCGTCTACAAGGCTCGGCTGATCAAGGTCGTGGAGGAGGCGGGCTCGGCCGTGCACGCGCCGCTTCCCTCGCTCGACCTGGGCCGGTACTCTCCCGAGTTCCGGACCCCTCCGAAGGAGGCCGCGGCGGACGCTCCCGCGCCGGTCGGCGACCTCGCCGAAGCGGCGCCCGCCGCCCCCCGGGCGTCGGGGCCCGAGCACTCCGCTCCGAGTCGCGCTCCCCACGCTCCCTCGAGCTCCCATGCGCGAGGGGGAGACTCCGCTGTCACCGACGCTCGCTGCCTCGGATGCGGGGGGGTCGCCTCCGTCGTCCACGTCTGCGGCGCGACGCTCTGCCACACCTGCGTGGGCCAGTACCCTCACTGCCCGAAGTGCAACCACCCGGTTCCCCCGGAGTCGCTGCGACCGATCCATCCCCCCGCCTCCGAGCCGCACCACGGGCGCTCCGAGTCGGGCTCCGCTCCCGCCAGCACGCACCGAACGAAGCCGTCCGGGGCTCCCCCACCGCGTCCGTCCCACGCCGAGCCCTCGTCCAAGCCAGAGACCAAGGGCGAGGGAAAGCCGGAGCCGAAGGGAGATCGACCTTCGAAGCCGGGGGCCGCGGAGAAGCCGCACGGAGCGGGTCCGGCCCCGCCGGCGCCGGCCGCGTCGAAGGGAGCCACACCCCCGCCGACCCCGGCCGCGGCCGAACCGCCTCCCCCCAAACCCCGGCGTGAAAAGACCGACGACGAGCCGCGTTTGTAGTCGGTCCTGACCCCCATCTTCTAATAGTTCCTCCGACTCGTTCTACCTCGGAAGGCCGATGACCACCGGAGCTCCGCCCATCGTTCCCGTCCGGGACTCGTGGAGCCCGTGGCTCCTGACGGGACTGTTCGTCGCGATCGCCGCGGTCCTGTTCCTGCTGATCTACGTCGCGCTGCCCCAGCACCAGCATTACGACGCCCTGATCCTCATCGGGGTCGTCGCGCTAGTCTTCGCGATCGGCTCCTACTTCGCCGAGTCGCTCTCCCGCCAGCCGTCCGCGCAGCGCTCGCTCGCCTGGGGGTTCTTCGGCATGGGGTTCGCGGTGCTGTTCCTGTCGATCGGCCTCGGTCCGTACTACAACCTCGAGTCGACCGTCTACATGCTGATCGGCCTGCTGCTCACCCTCATCGCCCTGATCGTCGCGGTCGCCGGCATCGCCTGGCGGGGCCGCGCGCTCCGCCGGACCGCCAACCGCGAGCTGCCACGCCAGGCCTGGCGGAACGAGCCGGCGCCGTCGGCGTTCTCCTACGCCGCCGCCAACGCCCCGAGCGTCCCGGAAGCGTCGCCTCCCCCGGCCTCCTCGGAATCGCCCCCGGCGGGGAAGTAACGATGACGGCGACTCCTTCTCCGGCAGCGCCCGCCGCCGCTCCGACCCCGACCACCTGCCCGAAGTGTGGCGTCGCGGTCCCCCCGGGCGCGCGGTACTGCAACGCCTGCGGCTCCTCCCTGTTCGTGCAGGCCGGGAGCTCCACGGGCACCGCGGCTCCGGCCGGCGCTCCCCCCGTCGACATCCGTCAGACGGTGGAAGGGGACCGCGGGGTCCTGAAGCGCCTGCAGATGCTCGTCCCCGGGTTCCGGGGCTACCGCGAAGGCGAGGACCTCCGCGCGGCCGACAGCCTGCTCCGGCGCCAGGTCGCCGACAAGGTGCACAACGCCCGCATCACCATGGAGAACTCTCGCTCCGCCCTCACGAACGGCGGCGCGTTCCAGGTGCTCAACGACATCGCGCCCCTGATCGCGGACCTCCTTCGGCTCGAGGGCGAGATCCGTCACGCGGAGCAGGGGTACACGGGCATCTCGCCCGCCGTGCGCGCCAACCCGCAGCAGCTCGACCGGCTCTACGAGTACGACTACGGGTTCGCGATCGCGGCGGACCAGCTGAACCAGACGATGGCCCCGCTTCCGACGCTCGCCGCGAGCGCTGCGTCGAACCCCGCGCCGCTCACAACGCTGGTGACGACGGTCCGGGGCCAGGTCGGCCAGCTCGACACCGCCTTCCGAGCGCGACTGCAGGCGGTCGAGGGGATCCGCGTCTCGTAGGAGTCACCGAGGACGTTCCATGGTCACGAACAACCCCATACCGGCGAAGGGCGGCAGTCTGATCGGCGCGACGACCGTCAACTGGGAGGACGCCTACAAGGGTCCCAACGTGATGTGGCGCGTTCCGCGCAACATCCGCTGGAACGACAACATCGTCGTCCGCGAGGACGAGATCGCCGTCTTCTACCGGGACGGGAAGGTCCTCGCCTACCTGGACCGCCCCGACCGGTACGCGCTCACCAGCATGAACGCCCCGATCATCGGCAACCTCGTCCAGGCGCTCTCGGGCGTCCGTCAGGAGGCCGAGGTCTACTACCTGCAGCGGCGGCTGTTCGACGGCAAGTTCGGGAGCCAGGAGCCGTACGTCTTCCGGGACCCCGACTTCGGGCTCGTCCAGCTCCGGGTCTTCGGCTCCTACCGTTGGAAGGTCGGCGCGCCGGACAACTTCATCAACGAGTTCGTCGGCACGTTCGGCGCGGTCACGACGCCCGACGTCGAGGCCCGCTTGCGCGAGCAGATGGTGCTGCTCGTCTACAACAGCCTGGGGAAGCTCAAGGACCAGGGGATGAAGGTCACGGACCTCGCGAGCCAGCTCTCCACGATCGAGCAGGCGGTCCTCGGCTTCGCGCCGCAGCACTTCGGTCCCCTCGGGGTCGAGGTCGCGCAGGTGCAGGGGCTCTCGATCAACCTCCCCGACGAGGTCCAGAAGGCGGTCGACCTCCGCTCCACGATGGGCGTCCTCGGCGTGAACTACATGCAGTACCAGGCCGGCCAGGCGATGACGACCGCCGCGGCGAACCCCTCCGGGGGCGCCGGGGCGCTCGCGAGCGCCGGCGTCGGTCTCGGCGCCGGCCTCGGGGTCGGCTACGGGATGGCCGGCCAGATGCAGGGCGTCTACGGAGGCGGACCCGGAGGCGGGGGCGGCGCGAGCACCCCGTGCTCGAAGTGCAGCGCGCTCGTCCCCGCCGGCGTTCGGTTCTGCCCGTCGTGCGGCGCATCGATGGCGCCGGCGCCCGCCGGTCCTCCGTGCCCGAAGTGCGGTCAGCCCACCACCGCGGGCGTGAAGTTCTGCCCCAACTGCGGCGCGTCCCTCGCGGTCGCTCCGCCACGGACGTGTCCCAAGTGCAACGCGAGCGTACCGGCCGCGAACAAGTTCTGTCCGAACTGCGGCACGGCGATGCCCTCGTAGGCCCGATCCCAGGGTGAGTGGCGACCGTGATCTACTGCACGAAGTGCGGCACCTCGCTCCCCGACGACGCCAAGTTCTGCGCGAAGTGCGGCACTCCGATCGCCGCGACCGGGGCCCCCGCCACCGCCGCGTCGACCTCCACGACCGCCGCGCCGCGCGGCGGTCCCACGGTCGCGCCGTCGGGCGTCCAGGAGCTGAAGTGTCCGGCGTGCGGCGCCCCGATCAAGCCGACGTTCGGCGAGATGGTGATCACGTGCGACTACTGCGGCGGGTCGGTCACGCTCGGCGGCGAGGGCTGGAAGGAGATCAACAAGCACACGATGCTTCCCCTCCGGGTGCCGGACCAGGCGGCCGCCCTCAAAGCGGTCCACGACTTCATGGACAAGGGGTTCATGCATCGGCACGACTTCGAGGAGTCGAAGATCGCCGAGGCGAAGCTCTCCTACGTGCCGTTCTGGGTGCTGCCGGCCTCGGCGAGCACGACGTACACCTACCAGGACATGGTGGCGAGCGTCGGCGCCACCGTCGGCACGATGGCGGCGGCCGAGCTGTTGGGCGGGGCGCTCGGGGGCCGGCGGGGCGGGACGACGATCATCCCGATCATGGGCGGCCCCGTCGTGAACCCGACCCGCTCGGAGACGATCTCGGGGCAGTACGAGTACCCGGTGATCGCGGTGAAGGCGATGAGCAGCTACCAGCCGAAGGACTACCAGTTCTCGCTCACCGAGCGCTCGCTGTTCGACAAGAAGGGGATCCCGGACGGGACGCCCGTGCTGAACGGGGACCTCGGGGAGGACGCCGGCCGCTCGGCGGCCAGCGCGTTCGTGCAGCAGCTGCAGAGCGAGCTCGCGCACAAGAAGCACAGCATGGTCTCGAAGCTCGAGACGAAGGTCGACATCTCCGAAGGCGAGCTCCTGCATGTCCCGATCTGGTCGTTCCAGCTCGACCGCAAGGGTCAGCGGACCATGGTGATCATCGATGGGCACGCGGGCCGGGTCATTCGGACGGTCTAGCGGGCAGAATTCGACTGAGGCTCCGGCTTTAAGAACCGGCCCTAGGGTGGCAGTCCGAGACTTCCAGGGCTCGAGGGCAATGCGGGGAGTAGTGCGGTGCATAGAGTCTCTAGTCGTCGCCCTGGTTGCGATTGTCTCCATCGCCGCGGCGATCCCACTCGGTCAAACTCAGGAATTCCGGGGATCGGGGGTCAACGAAACTGGATTGCCTCCGAGTGGACATGAAGCGAGCCGCGCGGCCGCCGAACCGAGCATCAAGGGTCTTACAAACAACAACCAAAGCGGTCTGGTTTTGCGGACTCTATTCCCGAACTACAACGGGTCGATAGGCGGAGACTTCCAGTCGGCGGTAGACAGTTGGCAGGTTGGGTCCGGCGCATACGTTCCGTCGTCCGGAGATTTGTGGCTCCCCCAACTTTCGGTGAAATCCGGATTGCTTCCCAGCCCGACGGTGGCTCCCGCGTTTGTCTACAACCTGTCCTCGAACAGCTTTCAGGGATTAGAACCCGGAATCTCAAATTCTTCTGCGATCGCTTACGACTCGCAGAACGGTTACCTTTACGCGGCCGAGCCTCGTTCAGATTCAGTCGAGATTTTCGACCCCTCAAATGAATCCGTGATTCGCGCGGGGATTCCCGTTGGGATGCGACCCGATTCGATAGTCTACGATCCGGCGAATCAATACCTCTTTGTCGCGAATCGGGGTTCGAACAATGTAACAGTGATCAATGGGTTGGAATCGACGATTGTGGCTGCAGACATTCCTGTCGGCGATTCTCCAGTTGCGATGGTGGTAGATCCCAGTGCTCACCGTGTCTACGTCGCCAACTCTAACTCCTCAGAGATATCCCTGATCAATGCAAGCAGCCCGACCGCCCCGATTAACCCGATTGCGATTTCAAGCCCTGCTGTCGGGCTCTCCTACTCGTCGCGCGCGAATACTGTTGTCGCTACTTTGCCTCTGAGCGACGATCTTACTCTGATTCAAGCGAGCTCAGGGGTTGTGCTGACGAGCATAGCCCCCATCGGGACCGGGTATCAGAGTTCGGCGACAAGCCCGAATGGAACAGAATTCTTCCTGGCGAACGAGTCTGGCAACGAGTTGACAGTCGTCAATTCGAGCTCGGGTGCAGTCATACTACCAAGACTTGTCGTTCCCGCGCATCCCTCGTTTCTGACTGTGGCCTCGGATACGATACTCATTTGGAGCTTGGCTGGCCGTAACGTCACTGCTCTAAATCTACCCGATCTCTCCTCACGGGCGTCGTCCCCGACGCTCGGGCCGGAGCCGTCCGGGCTGGCGTACAGCCCCGACTTGGGTAGGCTTTTCGTATCAGATCCGGCCCTACCCGGGATTGAGGTGCTCAATCCAACTGACGGGAGATCCGCGGAGCGGCCCATTCCTACGCAGTCCATTCCCGAAGCGATTGCAATGGACACTTACACGGATACATTGTATGTCGCCCTCGACGGGTCAGTCGTTGCCTACAATGCTGCAACTGGCGGCATCGTCGCTCGAAATGCCCTGCTTTCGGGAGAGAACGGGCCGCTACTCGTTGATCATGCAACCGGACTCATTTGGGTAGCGAGACAGTCACCTACCTCTGTCGTGGCCCTCAACCTCTCATCTCTTAGTTCTGCCGCAACAATTCAGGGACTGGAGGTGAATCCTACCTCGCTCGAGGGGATGGCCCTCGACCCGGTTACTTCAGAGGTGTATGCGGTCAATGAGAGTTCTGGTGACCTTACTGTCTTCAACGCGTCTACAGGGCAGACTTCTGTCGACGGAATCCAGTCCGGGCCAAACCTTACGTCTGTAGTCTTCGATGATTCTGATGGATTCGTATATTCCGCCGGTCAGAATCTCACTGCAATCAATCCGGTTTCTCACTCAGCGGAAGGCCCATCCCTTCGACTGCCGTTGCACATCGGTACAGTCGGGCTTGCTAGCGACCTGGCAAACGGACTCGTGTATCTCTCAACAACTTCCCCAACCTCTGAGGAGGGCCTTGTCACTGCTGTGAGCGGTGAATCTCCCTTGGATCTGGGCGGACCTACCACCTCCTTCCCCGACGGGCTAGCACCTTCGGACCTCATGCTAATCCCAACGGAATCTCCGGATCTGAATGACTCTGACTTCATAGTCAGTGCAAACACACTGTCCGGGACCGTCGGGCTGATTGGAGTTGCGCCGACCGTTTACTCATTCGAGTTCGCGCCTGAGAGTGTCGATATCGGGGGCACGGCGGTCGGTAGCCTGCTCGCTTCAGGTGGAGTAGGTTCGTCTGGCTTCCTGTACTCCGAACTTCCGCAGGGTTGCGACTCTCAGAGTGTGCTCAATCTCAGTTGTACCCCCAACGCGAGTGGGGTCTGGGACGTTCAGGTCACGGTCACCGATTCCATCGGGGATACCGCGACCGCCTCGGCCACTCTTAACGTCGGGACCCGTCTCGATCTCTCCGCCGACTTTGGAGCGTCGATCGGATCTCAGATCGACGTGGGTCAACCGCTCCTTTCCTCCGCGAGCGCCTCCGGAGGAACCTCGCCTTACCTCTACTCTTGGACGTTCGGTGACGGGGGAACGGCGATCGGGCACAACTCGTCTCACGTCTACGCTTCCCCCGGGACGTATCCCGTCGTTGTAACGGCGACGGACAAGGCCGGAGGAACCGCGACCCGGAGCAGCTCGGTCGAAGTCTACGCGGATCCCGAGTCTTCCCCGCGTGCCATTCCTTCCTCGGAAACCGAGGTAGGCGTCCCGCTCGATCTCAACGGCGAAGTCACGGGCGGCGCGTCCGCGGGTTCCGCTCAGTGGAACTTCGGCCCCGGAGACACCGTACTAGGAGTGGACGTCTATCACACCTGGACCCGCTCCGGAACGTATCTCGCGAACTTCACGTACGACGATTCGACCGGCCTCTGCGCGAACTACACGGTCGTCGATCACGTCGGAAGTTGCGGGAACCTGACGGTCCTCGTTCACGTGCGACCGCTGTTCACCGGTACGTTCACGGTCACCCCGGAGTCGAACGATCCCGTGCCCGGCACGATCTTCGACCTCTCGGCGAGCCTCCAGGGAGGGGAGGGACCGTACACCGTCGTCTGGTCGCTGGGCGGAGGGTCGTTCGCCACCGGCGGGAACGTCACTACCTCGTTCGTGAGCGCCGGCGTGTACACCATCAAGGCGAACGCGACCGATCGACTCGGGGGGAGTGCCGACTTCAGCACGTCGATCACGGTCAACACGCCCCCCTCCCACGGTCCGTCCGTCCTCGGGGGAAACTTCGCCCCCGGGCTCGCCCTCGGCCTGTTCGTTGGAGTCGCGGTCGCCGCGCTGATCCTGTTCTCGGTGGAACGGTCTCGCCGTCGGACGCTCCCCGCGCCTCCTTCCCCGTACGTTCCTCCTCCGGCGAAGGGCCCGGGGAAGCGAGGCTAACGTCGGGCAGGCCGTCCGTCGATTCCCGCGCCGGAGACGAGGTATCGAACGGGCACGCGCCGGTTTCCGTGCGTCCAGTAGTCGCAGCGCGTGCAGCGACGCCCCAGCACGATGCTGTCGCCCGTGAGCGTTCGGTTTCGGATCGGAGCGAGTTCGCTCGCGCACACGGGGCAGATCTCGGGGGGAGCTCCTCCCGAGCGCTCGGTGAAGTGGACCGACAGGCGGACGCCCGGGAGTCCGATCAGCAGTCGTCGGAGTCGACGGCCGCTGACGGTCGCGAGCGGCTCGTCCCGTCGGACCACCGATAGGACCGCCTCCCGGAACGCGGCCTGCGAGGGGAACGACGCCTTGCCCCCACGAACCACCCGACGTGCGGCCCGCCGGAGAAGCTCGTCCGCCGGTCGCCGGAACTTTGCGTCCGGAGCCTCGTCAGTTGGCGGCGTGGCCTCGTCGGCCCTCTCGGGCACGGATCTCCTCCTCGTAGAAATGCCGGGCGAACTCGGCTTCCGTCTCGGAGATCCCGAGGGGGGACTCCCCGGACGCGGCAAAGTAGGTGAGCAGGGAAGCCGCCGCTGCCAGGCGCACGGCCCGCGACTTGAGACGAGGGGAGAACTTCGGGAAGTTGGTGGTTCGGAGCGCCTTGTCCGAGACGTCCCGGAGCCGAGCATAGAGGGATCGTTCGAGCCGGACCGGCTTCGCGCGGAAGCGGCGGTTCACCAGCGGGTGACCGGTCTCGACGGCGTGGACGAGCGTGAGATGGTCCTGGATCCGGCCGGCGAGCCCGAACTCGAGCTCGCCCAACTCGAGGCGCTCCGCGCTCGACTCCACGGCTCGGAACCGCGCGCGCGTCATCGGGTGGAACCGAAGGAGCATGCGGTCCTCGAGCGCGGCGAAGTTGGGATCGGCGATCGTGGTCCAGTAGTCCTGCGCCCCGGACGTCCGCACGTTGTAGTTGACCGAGAAGAACGACCGGAAGGTGTAGGGTCCGACCGTGCCGAAGGTCGTCTCCCACTTCACTTCGCGCTGCTCCATGACGAGCTTGAGCGGTTCGACCATCCCTCGATACTTGAACCAGTCGTTGAACTCGGGAACGATGAAGTTGAAGGTGCGGCCCGTGTAGGAGGCGCCGACGCGCAGGAACTGGGCCGGCGTGATCCCGCCGCAGTAGCGATTCCGGCCGGGGAGGCCGTGGGCGGGGACTCCGCTCCGCGGGTTCCCCCGGACGAGGTCGTCGATCGAGAAGGTCTTTCCCGTCCCGGGCGGACCGAAGAGGGCCAGGTGAAAGCCGGTGGCGCCCGTCGTCCGGCCCGTCGGTGCCAGGAGCGGCGCGTCCGCCAGGGCGTACTGCTGCAGGAGCGAGATGAGGGAGTCGAAGTAGAGCTCCTCGCCGAACAGCTCCTTCAGGTACTCCGCGAGGCGCGTCACATTGAAGGTCCGGCCGAACTCGATCGTGGCGTCGAGACGCTCGGTGAGGACCTCGCGCAGCCGTTCGAGGAACTCGGAATCCATCGACCGGATCTCGGCCCGCTCGTCGGGGACCGGGAGCAACGGTCCGGTCTCCGCCGCGTCGCCTCGCACCGCCTCGTCCACGAGGATCTGCCGAAGTTCCTCCGGGAACGGGATCTGGAACGTCTTGTCCCCGCCCGAGCCCGGGAGCTCGACGAGGAGGCCACGTCGCTTGAGTCGTCCGAGCAGGCGGGCCGGGTCCTGGAACACGCGGTCCCGGAGGAGCCGGCTGCGAAGGTCGGAGAGCCGAACCTTGGCCGGTTGGGAGGCGACCCCGCGCAGCGTCCGACGACGGTCGGCCTCGGCGACGAGCGCGGCGAGGGCTCGGGCGACCGGGATCTCGGCGGGAGCGATCTCAAGACCGGCGGGAGCGGCCACCGCCGAGCGCCAACCCCGCGACCGCCTTATCTTAACTCCCCGTCGGAGTTCGCGGGGCGTGGTGGGCCACAGCTTCGGGGGGTACGAACGGGCGCTCCGCAGTCTCCTCTCGGGGGACCCCGAGAGCGTGCGGGCGTACGCTCGGGCGCTGCCTCCGGTCGCGCGGCCGGGGTTCGAGCGGCTCATCGCGGAGCCGTTCCTGGTCGTGCGCGCGGCCGGATCGTTCGGCTTCGACCTGGTGGCCCTGCGTCGCGAGTTCGCGTTCCCGATCGAGGTGAAGGCCTCCTCCGATTCCGTGATCCGGTTCACGGCCGCAAGCGGTCGGGCCAGCGACCAGCTCGAAGCCCATCGGGCCGCGGTGGCGCGGGTAGGACTGATGGTCGTCTACGCGTACCGGCGGCTCGGGATCCGCGGAGAGGAGTCCTGGCGGCTGTTCCTCGAGGGGGCCCGTCCGAAGGGAGCGATCTCGGGGTATGTCTTCCAGACGGTCCCGCTGATCAGCCGGACCAAGGAGGGGAACGGCATCCTCCGGTGGGAGGAGGGGATGCCGCTGTCGAAGTTCGTCGAGCGGATCCACTCCGTGCTGCAGCCGACGTACGGAGCGGCATGAGCGCCCATGTCGCCAGCGTGGGGATCGGTCGGTTCGGCAAGCGCTCGGAAGGTCTGGTCGAGCTCGCAGCCGAGGCGGGGGCGCTCGCGCTCGAAGGGGTCGGCCGCAAACCGATCGACCTCCTGGTCGTCGGCTCCATGCTCAGCCACGGGGCGTCGGGGCGCGAGCCGCTCCTACCCCGCCTGGCCTCCCGATTGAGCCTCGAGGCGGCGAGCGGCCTCCGAGCGGAGTCCACGAGCGCCACGGGAGCGATGGCGTTCCATACGGCGTACGACGCGCTCGAGACCGGTCGGTACGAACGGGCGCTGGTCGTGGCCGTGGAAAAGATGACGGACGCGTCGACGCCCGAGGTGACGGCCGAGCTCGCCTCGGCGCTGCACCCCGAGGAGGTCCGGCACGGGGCGACCATGCCCGCCCTCGCCGCGCTCGTCACCCAGCGGTACCTCGAGCGGCACGAGTTGCCGCTCTCGGCGATCGACCGTCCGAGCGTCCACGCCCGAGCGATGGCGGCCCGCAACCCGAACGCGATGTTCCAGACCCCCGTCACCGACACCGACGTCGCCGCCTCGCGTATGGTCGCCTCCCCGTTGCGCCTGCTTCACTGTTCCGCGATCGCGGACGGCGCGGTCGGCGTCGTGCTCGAGCGCGGTACGGGACCCGCGACGGTCCTCGGCACCGGCCAGGGATTCGAGTCGATGAGGATCGTCGATCGCCCGGACCTGACGTCGTTCGCGGCGACCCGGATCGCGGCCCAACGGGCCTACGAGGCGGCGGGGATCACCCGCAAGGAGCTCGGGGTCGTGGAAGTGCACGACGCGTTCGCGCCGTTCCCGCTGATCCACCTCGAGGACCTGGGGATCTGCGGACCGGGGGAGGGGGCGCAGTGGTACGACCGCGGGTGGGTCTCGCTCGACGGGCGCCTTCCGGTCAATCCGAGCGGCGGGCTGATCGGGCGGGGGCACCCGATCGCTGCGAGCAGCCTCGCCGGGATTGCGGAGGTCGCCGCACAACTGCGGGGAGAGGCCGGACGGCACGCGACCGCGTCGCTCCCGAAGATCGGCCTCGCGCACGCCGTGGGGGGTCTCGCCTCGCACAACTTCGTCACGATCCTCGGGGGCGCGGCGCCGTGACGAAGGCGGCGGCCACCCCGCTCGTCCTGTCGCGCTGCGCCGCCTGCCACAGCCGATTCCTCCCGTCGGACGCTCCGTGCCCCAGGTGCGGTTCCGTCGAGACCCATCCCTACCCCGTCCCCGACCTGGGGCGGACCGTCGCCGCCACGGAGCTCTCGGCGCCCGCGCCCGGCTGGCCGGTCCCGCATCGGCTCGTGCTCGCGGAGGTCGCGGACGGGGTCCGGGTGCTCGCCGTCGTCGACGGCCCACTGCCGTCGATATCCGACCCGCTCCACGTTCGTCTCGAGGGAGATACGTACCGGGCCCGGCCGGTCGGCCCCGCCCCAGGGGAACGCGGGGAGGGGGAATCTCCGAAGACCCGGCGGGCCGGGCCTTCCTTTGAACCCCCGAGGTGAAATCACCACAGGATTAGCAATCCTGCGCCTTACCGGGCTGGGCCATCCCCGCGCAGCGTCTGCGAGTCGGACCCCCGCCTTAACATTTCGCTCGGAAGCCTCGAGGGAGGCGAAGACCCCCTCGACGAAACCGCCCGCCGTCTAGGCTTGTGTACGGTTTATGTAGCGACGATGGGCTGGCGCCGCCCGGTGGGTCCGTGCGGGTCGAGAAGGCAGGGGTGGTCGGAGCCGGCACGATGGGCGCCGCGATCGCCGAGGTGCTCGCCTTCAATGGGATCCCGGTCGTTCTCAAGGACGTCGACCAGCCGACGGTCGACAAGGGGCTCGCCCGCATCCGCGGGATCGTCGACGAGCTCGTCCGGTTCCACGCGGAGCGTGCCCCGAAGGAGATCGAGCGCGTGGCCCGGGAGGCGGGCGCGCTGACCGAGGCGCAGCAGCTCCGGATCCGCGAGGCGCTGGCCTCGAAGTTCTCGGCGGACCGGGCGGCGGAGGTCGTCGGCCGGGTGAAGGGGGTGACCGACTACGCTGCGTTCGCCGACGTCGACCTCGTGGTCGAGGCGGTTTTCGAGCGCGAGGAGGTCAAGCGACCCGTGCTCGAGGCGCTCGACAAGGTCCTTCCGGCCCATGCGGTCCTCGGGTCGAACACGTCGTCCCTCTCGATCACCCGTCTGGCGCGGGGTCTCGCCCATCGGCGGGAGACGTTGGTGACCCACTTCTTCAATCCGCCGTACACGCTGCCGCTCGTGGAGGTCTCGGCGGGGGTCGAGACCCGGGACGACATCCTCTCCGACACCGTCGACTTCCTGCAGGGGCTGCGCAACCACCGCTACCCGCTCGTCCCGATCCGGGTGAAGGAGTCGCCCGCGTTCGTCGTGAACCGCCTCTTGATCCCGGTGCTCAACGAAGCGTGCTTCGCGCTGGACGAGCAGCTCGCCTCGCCCCGGGACATCGACCTCGCGATGAAGAGCGGCGCCGGGATGCCGATGGGGCCGTTCGAGCTCGCCGACATGATCGGGCTCGACGTGGCGCTCGAGGTCGCCCAGACCCTGTTCCGCGACTTTGGCGACCCGAAGTACCGCCCGGCCCCCGCGCTCCGTCGGCTGGTCGACGCGGGGCGGCTCGGGCGGAAGACCGGCCAGGGCTTCTACGACTATCCGACCTGACGACCCTCCACATCGGGTAGAAGGAGGAGGAGGGTCGGCCGTGCGGTTTCCCTCGCAAGAGTGGGCCGATGCCTTCCGCGGAGCCATCGGCCGCAACGAGGAGTACCGCGAGGCGGCGGCCGCCTGGGAAGGCGAGATCCTCTTCCGGGTCGTCCCGGGGACGGCCGACGCACCGGCTCCGGGGATCCTGCTCGCGCTGGCCCACGGAGAGTGCAGCGCCGCCACGTTCCATGCGGACTCGAGGTCGATCGCGAGCGAGTTCGCCTACGAAGGTTCTCGAGAGAACTGGCAGCGGCTCTTGCGCCGAGAGATCGACCCCGTGAAGTCGATCCTCGATGGAACGTTCCGGATGCGCGGGAACCTGCTGAAGGCGTCCCGGTTCATACGGGCAGCGAAGGCGCTCGTCGAGACGGCGGCGTCGATCCCGGCCGCGTGGGCCGACTAGGACCTACGGGGCGGACGCCGCGGGGGCCGGAGGCTTCGCCGCGAGCGGGTCCACGGGTTTCGCGGGCGGAGGAGGCGGGCGCGGCGGTGGCGGCATCATCCGGGCCCGCAGGAACTCGATGATCCGCGCCCACGCCTCCTCCGCCGGTCCCGCGTCGTACGACCCGAGGTCGCGGGCAAGGAACTGGGAGCGCGCCCCGGCGATCTCCGCCACGGTCAGTCCCGAGGCCGGGTCCGTCGCGCGCAGCTGCGCGACCGCCCGGGCCGCTGTCCGGTCGGCGCTGCCGACGACGCACAGGATCGGAGCGGAGACGAGCTTCGACAGATCTGCCGGGCGGATCGGCATCGGGTACGCGACGACCACCGCGCCCAGCCGAGTGCTCTCGGCGGCGAGCGCGAGCGCCACGCTTGCGCCGTAGGCCGTCCCGAAGACGGACGCCTTCGCCGGGTCGACCATCTCGCGGCGGAGCAGCGCCTCCAGTCCGTCCCGATAGAGCCGTACGAGGGTCGTGACCGGCTTCGAATCGGTCGCGACGCCGCCCCGGAACCGGGCGCCGGTCCGAGATCCGACCAGCGGTCCGGCCGAGATGCCGTCGGTCTTCGCGAGGTCCGGGATCAGGACTTCGAATCCTTCGCGGGCGAACCGGATCGCGGCGTCGAGGAGCGTCCTGGTGATCCCGAAGATGTCCGGCGCGATCAGCACCGCCGGATGGCGGACGACCTTGGTGGGGCTCAGCACGATCGCGGGCGCCTGGCCGGACGGGACCGCGGACGTCTCGAACGCGATGCGGTCGCTCCGGTAGAGCGGCGCGGGCGACCCCGGCTTCTTCTCGCTCTTGATCCACGTCTTGTTGAGGAAGTCCAGGACGCACAGCTGGTAGCGTTCCTTGCTCAGGACGATGACGGCCTGGCGGGTGCCGCAGATGTCACAGACGCCGACGACGCCGGTCCCGAACTCCGGGTCCGGATGGTCGAGGAGTCGGTCGTCGTCGCGCATCGGACGTCCGGTCGCTATCGAGCCGGGCGCGCTTCTTAACGGTTGCCGCGCGAATCGGCGACGGACGGCCGAGGAGGAGCTCGAGCCGGCTCCGGTCGCGCGGAACGAGCACGGAGACCCCGGCGGCGCGCAGCCTTAGGACGAACGCCCGATCGGCGGTCAGGACCAGCGCGCCCTCGGCCACGGCGACCGCCTGCACGGCGGCATCGCCCCGTTCCTGCGTCGCGATCACCCGGTACCGTCGGGCGTGGTCGCGCGCGGCGCCGGCCGACCGCACCCCGCGGGCGATGAGCCGATCGAGCTCGCCGAGGACCGAACCGGGGACCGCGAGCTCCGCGCCCGGGACTACCCGCTCGACCTCGCCCGAAAGGTCGAACTGCCCCCGGAACGGCAGCAACAGGGCGTTGGTGTCGAGGAGGACCAGCGGGCGACCGTCCCGGCGGGAACCGTCAGGGGCGTCGGATGCGGACCCCGAGCTTCTCCCGGTCGTACTCCTCGCCTCCCTTGCGCTCCTTCAGGAGGTAGCGCTGCGACTTCTGGTTCGCCGTCTTGGGGATCTCGGCGACGAACTCGAGGAACTGCGGCACCATGAAGAACGGTAGCTCGGCCGCGCAGAACTCGAACAGCTGTTTCGCGTCGGCGCTCGCCCCGGGGCGCAGTTGCACGAACGCCTTCACGTCCTCCTCGCCGAGCGGCGACGGGACCCCGACCACGACCGACTCGAAGACCGCCGGATGGCGGTTCAGGACCGACTCGACGTCGTACGGGGCGAGGTTCTCGCCGCGGCGGCGGATGATGTCCTTCTTCCGGTCGACGAAGTAGTAGTAGCCGTCCGCGTCCCGGGTGACGTAGTCGCCGGTGTGGAACCAGTCGTTCCTCCACGCTTCGGCGGTCTTCTCCGGCTTGTTCAGGTACCCGAGGAACATCGTGTGCTCGGCCCTCGGCCGGACGACGAGCTCTCCGCGCGTATCGGCCGGGACGGGGCGGTCCTCCTCGTCGACGACCTTCGCCTCCACGAACCCGAGGGGCCGCCCGACCGACCCGAGACGGACCGCGTCCGGGGGATTCATCAGGGTCGTGCAGCCGCACTCGGTCATGCCGTACAGCTCGATGATCGACAGGCCGAACCGGCGCTCGAACTCGGGCCAGATCGCCTTCGTCGCGCCGGCGGTCAGGGCGGTTCGGACCGGGTGGGTCCGGTCGCTCGCCTTGGCGGGCTGCTTGAACAGGACGTTCACCATCGAGATCAGCAGCGAGACGTGGGTCGCCCGATACTCGGCAGCCGTCTCCCAGAACGTCGTCGCGTGGAACCGTTCGTCGAACACCGCCGTGAGGTCGTGGAGGAGCGCGACCAGGGTCGTCATCTCCTGGGCGTTGCAGTGGAACAGCGGCAACGCGGTGAACAGCACCGACTCGGGGGTGAGTCGGCTGCGCTGGCCGATCTCCACCGGGGTCGTGATCTGCTTCTGGTGCGGGATGATCGCCCCCTTGGGCGGCCCCGTCGTGCCGCTCGTGTACATGATCGACACCGGATCGCCGGGCGCGGGGGGCCGCCGATCGGCGGGGCCGGCGTCGGCCGGGAGCGCGGAGAACGGCTCGGTGCCCGTCGGGGTCGCCTCGGCCGTCCCCGGAGGGTCCGCGATCCAGACCCGCGGGATCCGAAGCGCGGCCCGAAGAGGCTCGACCGCCGGCCACAGGCGCCGGTCGACGACGAGGCCCTTCGGCGCGCTGTCGGCGAGCTCATACCGAAGGATCTCGCCCTTGAGCGCGGTATTGATCGGGACGAGGGCGGCGCCCTGCTTCGCGGCCCCGAACCAGAGGAGCGGGAACTCGGGGGTGTTGAACAGGAGGCAGGCTACCCGATCGCCGCGGCGGATGCCGGCGGCGTCCAGACCGTTCGCGACCCGCTCCGACTCGGCATCGAGGTCAGCATAGGAGATCGCCCGTTCGGCGAATCGAAGGGCGACCCGCGAACCGTTCTTGACGCCCTTGCGGCGGATCAGCGTCGCGAGGTCGTGGTACTCTTCCGCCGGCTCGAGCATCCCTACCGGCCGACGAACCGGACCCGATAACGGTTCGGCCGCCCTCCCCGGACGTTCCGGGCTCGGCAACGCCATGTAGGTCCGGCCCGCTCGCCCCGCCCGATGCCGCGCGCCTCCGAGCCGTACCGCCCCTCGGCGCCGATCGTCGTGGAGCTCGCGGCGGGAGCGGTGGTCGTGGGGCCGGGGAACGGGCCCCCGAAGATCCTGCTGCTCCACCTCGCCGACGAGGACCGCTGGTGCTTCCCGAAGGGGCATGTGGAGGCGGGCGAGTCGCTCGTCGACGCCGCGCTGCGCGAGGTCCGCGAGGAGACCGGACTTTCGGACGTGCGTCTCGGGGACGAGATCGCCCAGGTCGCCTACCGGTTCTACCGCCCGAAGCGGTCGGAGAACGTCCTGAAAGTGTCGGTCTACTTCCTGGGACGGACCTCGAGCGGCGAGGTCCGGTCCGAGCCCCTGTTCGACCAACACGAGTGGGCGTCCTTCGACGGGGCCCGGGCGCGGCTTACGTTCGAGACGGACCGCGCCGTGCTGGCCGCCGCGGAGGCGAAGCTCCGCCGGCGCGACTGAACCGCCGGCACCGAAGGCGCAGCGATCCTTGAAAAAATCCACGGAAAGGGTTGGGTGGGTCCCCGGGGGAGGACCCACCGGGCCGGGGGTGGCCCTTCAGGGTTGGCGGTCCGGACCCTCGCTGTTCGCGGGGCCCGTGGGCCCGGTCGGGGCACGCGGGGTGGGGGGGAGCGCGGCGGCGGGGGGGAAACCGCTCGCCAGGCCCTCGCTGTAGCCGCCGACCAGCTGCCGCGCCTGATTCTTGCGTCGGGCGTAGGATCGCCACTCGACCACGCCGACCGTTCCCGCGACCGCCGCGATCAGGCCGCCGATGACGGCCGCCGCGGCGAGCCCGCTGAACCACGGTCCGGCGCCGGAGCAACCGAACTGGATGCAGTGGGATTGGCTCTGGGCCGCCGCCACGCTCTCGGGCTGGGCGACGGCGGAGGCGCCGTACGTGCTCGCGTCCGGGACGGAGGTCGCGCTCCCCGAGGGGGCGACCATCGGCTGCGCGCCCTGCGCGCCTCCGACGGTCGTCTCCGAGGCGGTCATCGACGAGACGGCCACGTGGCCGGAGTTGACGAACAGCGTGTCGCCCGAGATCGTGACGTTCGCCATCGACTCCTCCGAGAAGTCGTGGTGGGCGCCGCCGAACAGGTCGAACCCGCGGGGTACGACGAGGAACCCCTCGTAGAGGTGCGCGGGACCCGAGATGGCGAGCACGATGCCGAGCCGGGCCACGTGGTCCCGGAAGTGCGGGAGCAGGCCGATCGCCAGCACGTGGCCGGTCAGGTACACCGGGCCCGAGGCGGTCCAGCTGCCGTTGCGCGCGGCCCCCCCGGAGGCGTTGGTGTTGTTCCAGCCGTGGAGGGCGTAGTTGTAGCTGATGTTCCAGTTCGCCGCCGGGGAGGCGTTCGCGCTCGAGTTCCACGTGGGGGCGTCGCTCAGGTTGAGCGGGATCAGGCCGAGGGCGGGCGTGAACTGGACCGCGGCGTTCGCCACCGCCGAGACGTTGAGGTAGGCGCTCGCCGTCTGGCCGAGCGACTTGGCCACCAACGACTCCGCGAGCGTCGCGACGCCGTGGAACGAGGAGTTGTCGAGCCCGAGGGCGGGCACCGGCGACCCCGCGACGTAGACCGTGGAGTCGTTCGTGATGTTCGCGTAGCCGGTGTCGGCTTCCATCGCCTTGTAGTTGAACGCCAGCGAACCGTTCGGACCGCTGACCGAAACGGAGAGCGTGACCCCGATGGTCCGCTGCTCCTCGAGTTCCGTCGTGTTCGCGACGGTCGGGGTGGCCGTCAGGATGACGACCACGCTGACCGAGGCGCTCCAGCTCGCCGTGAGCGCTCCGATCGTGATCGTGCCGTTCGATCCGCCCGTTCCGCCGTACGCCCACGCCACCGTGGCCGCGCCGTCCGGATGGACCGGCGCGGCGCTCGCCGTGGCCCCGAAGGCGGCGAGGAGCCCGACGACGACCATGACGGTCGCGCCCATCGCCACGAGGCCTCGGTTCGTTCTTGACTTTTCTGCCATGCGTTCCTGCCAGCGAGGCGTGCCTCGCCGCCGGATACGAGCCGGAACCCCCGACATAAGGGGTGGTCCACTCGAGGGAGAAATCGTTGGACCGTCTGCTACGGTGTAGCACGCCGCGCGGCTACATCAGCCGACGATCCGGCCGTTGCGGACGAGGGGCCGCCCGTCGATGCGGAGCTCCGGGCCGGCGACCGTGACGTAGGAGAGGAAGTCGACCTTCGTCTTTCCCCCGAACCCGACGTTCCCCCCGACTCCGACGGTCACGGCTCCCCGCACGGCCTCCTCCAGCCCCGGCGACCGGTCGATCGACGGGTCGAGGCCGACCTCGAGGAACGACGGGCGATCCCGGCCAGCGCCCGCCGACCGGAACTCCCGCGCGACACCGGCCCCGCCCTTCGCGTAGCGGAACCCGACGAGCCGACCGTCCTTGAACCGGAACCGTCCTCCGAGCCGCTGGCCATCGGGGAGGGTGGTGGCGCGGTTCGCGACCAGCGTTCCGTCCGCCGTGCCCTCGTCCACCGAGGTGTAGACGCTTCCGTCCGGGACGTTCACCATCGAGCCGAACGGGGACTTCCGACCCTCGGGCGTGACGACCCCGAGGGCCACCTGGACCGGACGGTGCGCCAGGGCGAGCGTGAGGTCCGTGCCGTTCGGATGACGGATCCGCACCTCCCGGCCGCGCTCGAAGGCGCGCCGCACGCGCTCGGCATCCCGTCGCAGGAGCGCGGGATCGCGCAACGAGGCCGCGACCATCTCCTTCCTCCAGGCCGCCACCGACGTCCCCCACCGACGTGCGTTCGCCTCGGTGACGCGGGCGATCATCATGCGCGCGCCTCGAAGCTTTGCCTTCCGAGCGACGTCGTACCACTGGCGGTTGAACGCGGTCAGCTTCTCCTGCTCGGCCTCGGGGAGTCGGGACCGGCGGGCGAGGTCCTCCGGGCCCCAGAAGTAGATGTAGACGTCCGTCCCCTCGAGCGCGGCCCACTCGTGCTCGCCCGGCGCGCCGATCAACGCACCCCGCCCTTCGTCGACCGCGGCCCAGTAGGACGCCTCGTCCTCGTAGTGGAGCAACGGCTTCGCCCCGAGTCGACGGGCCTCCCGGACGAATCCGGCCGCCCAGGGCAGCGACGAGGGGTACGTTTCGATCGTGACGTTCTCCTTGGGACGGAGCTGCAGCCGGCGGGTGAGCACGCTGCGGGCCAGCTGGTCGGCTTGATCGACGGTCGGGACGGTCATGGAGGCGGCAGGCCGGCGCGCCTCAAAGCGGTTCGCTCGCCCGGCGTTGGCGAACCCTACGGGACCTGGAACCGCGCGCCGGTCGCGATCCGCAATGACTCCGGATAGCCGGCGTCGGCATGGCGGGCGACCCCGAGGGCCGGGTCGTTGTGGAGGGCGCGGCCGATCCTTCGATCGGCGGCATCGGTCCCGTCCGCGACGATCACGAGGCCGGCGTGGATCGAGTTCCCGATCCCCACCCCGCCGCCGTGATGCACCGAGACCCAGGTCGCTCCGCTCGCGACGTTGAGGAGCGCGTTGAGGATCGGCCAGTCGGCGATCGCGTCCGAGCCGTCCCGCATCGCCTCCGTCTCGCGGTACGGGCTCGCCACGCTGCCCGTGTCGTGGTGGTCCCGACCGATCGCAATCGGAGCTTGAAGCGCCTGGTCGCGCACCATCGCGTTGACCATGTGACCGAACTTCTCCCGCTCCCCGTACCCCATGTAGCAGATCCGCGCCGGGAGCCCCTGAAAGCGCACGCGTTCACCGGCGAGACGGATCCACCGGCAGAGGTGCTCGTTGGAGGCGAACTCCGACAGTATCGCGCGATCGATGCGGCGGATATCCTCGGGGTCGCCGCTCAACGCGAGCCACCGGAACGGGCCGCTCCCGACCGCGAAGAGGGGTCGAATGTACCTCGGGACGTAGCCGGGGATCTCGAACGCGTCGGCAACCCCCGCGTCTCGTGCCTGGGTGCGGAAGTTGTTGCCGTAGTCGAAGCTCTTCGACCCGCGACCCTGGAGCTCCAGGATCGCCCGGGCTTCGACCGCGATCGATTCGCGGACTCGGGCGAGGTACGCCGGGAGATCGGCGGAGCGGGCCGCGTCGGCCTCTGCGACGGTCATCCCTTGCGGGATGTAGCCGACCCGCAGGTCGTGGGCGGCTGTCTGGTCGCTGACGACGTCTGGGACGACGCCTCGTCGGACGATCTCGGGGTAGACGTCCGCGGCGTTCGCGCAGAGGCCCACGGAGATCGGATCCCGGTGGGAGACCGCCGTTCGGATCCGCCCGAGCGCGTCGTCGAGGTCCGTCGCCCGAACATCGAGGTACTGTAGGGCGAGGCGTCGGTCCAGCGCGCGGGGATCGACGTCCACGATCAGCGCCGCGCCCCCGAGCATGGTGACGGCGAGCGGTTGCGCGCCGCCCATCTCGCCCAAGCCCGACGTGAGCATCCAGCGCCCCTTCAGATCCGAGGCACCGAACTCGAGCCGGGCCAGGGAAGCCAGGGTCTCGTAGGTTCCCTGCAGAATCCCCTGTGTCCCGATGTAGACCCAACTGCCGGCCGTCATCTGCCCGTACATCGTGAGGCCCCGGCTCTCGAGATCCCAGAACACCTCGTCCGTCGCCCACCGCGGGACGAGAAGCGCGTTGACGATCAGCACGCGGGGGGCGTCGGGATGCGTCGGGAAGACGCCGACCGGCTTACCGGACTGGACGAGCAGGGATTCGTCGTCCCGTAACCGTTGGAGCGCGGCGACGATCCGATCGAACGACTCCCAGTCCCGCGCCGCCTTCCCCCGGCCGCCGTAGACGATCAGGTGGGCAGGATCCCGCGCGACCTCGGGGTCCAGGTTGTTCATCAGAAGACGGAGTGCCGCCTCCTGCCCCCACCCCAGACAGGAACGCGAGGTGCCCCGCGGGGAACGGAGGATGCGGCTCGACTCGAGAGTTCTCCCCATCTCCGGGGTCCCATCGGTCCACGGGTATCTATCTTGCCGGCTCAGGCGCCCGGTTCGTCACTCGCTCCGGAAGAACACTCTACCGCACTGCCGGGGAGCGAGCGTCCCGCGGGCTCACGACCTCCGAGGCGGAGGGAGTCGGTGCGCTCCGCTGGGTCGGAAGTCTTGACGACCTGAGCGGCCTCTCGATCCTACACGACCGCCCGGGGTTCTCGCCGACACCGGAGCCCGGAGTGCAGAGAGAAAGACTTACCGTCCGGGGGAGTTCGCCGGCCGAGATGCCGCCATAGCTCAGTCGGTAGAGCGGCTGATTTGTAATCAGCAGGTCGGGAGTTCAATTCTCTCTGGCGGCTCCTCGACCGGGGGCGATGACGTACCCCGACGAACGAGGCACCGTGGTCGACTCCCTCCTCGGGCCTAAGTAGTGGGTTCCCCTGCTTTCCCTGGCCGCGCTCGCCCACCCGCGGAGCGGGCGACACTCAACGGTCTGACGCATGTCGGAGGAGGATCGCCCGGTGGCGGCGTCCGCACTGTCGGCAGTCGGCGCCGTCCTGGTCTTCCTCGAAGGAGTCTACCTCACTATGGTCTCGAACGCGGTGAGCCGGCTCGGATATCTCTCCCTGAGCGGAGTGATCGCCGAGCTCGCCGCGGTCGGGATCGTCGCCGGGATGCTGGTGTTTGTCCTTGCGCTCGTGGCCTACAGCAATCCGGACGCCCATACGGGGTGCGGCATCGCGATCCTCTCGGTTTCACTGCTCAGCCTCTTCGGCGGAGGGGGGTTCCTCGTCGGGGCGCTCCTCGGTTCGGTCGGCGGCATCCTCGCGATCCTACACGTAGTGCCGACCGAGTTGGGAGGCTCGTACGCGCCGGTGGGGGGGTGGAGCGATCGGTCGTGCCCAGCCTGCGGCTCCCCGCTGGCCTTCGGGGCGGTCTACTGTCACACCTGCGGCCAGCCCGTACCGCCGGCGACGGGGGGACCCGCCCCGCTTCCGATCCCGTCTCCCGAAGACTGGGGGAGGACCCACCGGACCTGCCCCTCGTGCCATCGCGTCGTGCCGGTGCGCAGCGCAACGTGCCCTGGCTGCGGCGTCGCGCTCGGCCCGTCGGGTCCTGCCGGCACCCCGTGAACATTCCCGGCGAGCGTTCGCCCTTCGACAGGGGGGCCAGGACCTAGGGCCCTGAGGGGGCTGTTTAGTACTCTAATCGAGCGGTCGGAAGGAAGATATCGGGCGGCGTCCTATCCATATCAGGGGGGCCTCACATGGCCCGGGGAACCGGATTCTCGCCGACGCTGCTCATCATGGGCACCCTGGCGGTCGTGGCCGGATCGGCTGCGGCGCTGTTGGGGGTCGAGTCGCCGTCGTCCTCCCTCCTTTCGAGCCCGGCCGGCGCCACGATCTCGTCGGGGATCGTGATCGATGCGGTCCTCATTTCACCGGTCCTCGTCCTGGTGGGGGTCATCGTCTGGTCGATCACTTCCACGGGCGGGACGGGGGTCAGCAAGAAGGGGGCGATCGGGGCGATCGTCGTCGTCGCCATCGTCCTCGTGGGCCTCGTCTGGGTCCTCCATCAATCCCCATCGCTGACCGACTCTGCGGTCGGCACCCTCCCCAACGGGGGCGGCTCCGGTGGGTCGGGGGGGCACGGGGGCGGCGGAAACGGTTCGGGCTCTTCCAACGGGACCGGTGGGCACGGCTCGGGCGGCGGGTCGGGCGGTTCCGGCGGCTCCGGCGGAGGCGTCGGAGGGTCGGGCAACTCCAGCAACAGTTCGGGCGGTGGTTCTAACGGCACGAACGGGACCGACAACGGGACCCACAACGGGACGGGGGGTTCCGGTGGCGGCGGCGGGGGCGGCACGGGGGGCAAGGGGAACGGCACCAACGGGCACGGAGGTACCAACCTGACGCCGCCGACGGTCACCGCTCTCGCCCCTCCGCCCGCCAGCGCGTGGCCGCTGTTCGCGGCCGTCGCGGGCCTCTCGCTCTTGATCGGGGCGCTCGTCATTCCCCAGCTCGCCGCTCGGGGAGCTCGACGGCGCAACTCGGCCACGCTCACGCTCCGCCAGGCGCGCAGCCGCGCGGCGAAGGCGTTCTCCCGGGCGGCGTCGAGCCTCGCCGGTTCGACGGACCCGCGCGGGGTGATCGTCGAGCTGTACTCCCAACTCCTGGCGCGGCTCGAGCCGCGCAACGAGATCCCGTCGAGCCGGACCCCGGAGGAGATCCGGAGCGCCCATCTCCTTCCGCTCGGCGTCCGCACCGAGGCCGCGACCCATCTCACCCGGCTGTTCGAGGAGGCGTGCTATTCGTCCCACGCCCTCTCGGCGGACGAGGTGCGTGTGGCCCGTGAGTCGATTCAGATCGCCGAGTACGACCTTCGCGCCGCGCACGCGATCGGATGAACGCGCCGTTCCGGTGGACGTTCCCGATCATCGCGCTGCTCGCGACGATCGCGGCGGTCGTCCTGAACGACGAGCCGATCGTCGCGATCCCCGCCGCCACCATAGCGGTGGCCGCAGGGGCGATGACCCTCTGGGACTCCGTCCGGCCTCCGGCCCCGCAGCCGGGAGCGGAGCTGGAGGGCAGCCTCGCGGCGGCGCCCGTCGGCAACGAGGTCTGGTTCGAGGGGGGGGAGATGGGTCAGGAGGCGATCGTTCTCCTCCTCGACCGGATCGACCGGGCGCTCCTGCACCCGGCGCTCCCCAACCGCAGCTCCGGGGAGCTCACCCAGCTGCGCACGCTCCCGCGCGATCAGTTCCTCGGATACCTTGAATCGCGGATGGCCGAGCTCGAGGCCGTCTCGTGAGCCCGGGGGCCGCGGAAGCCCCGGGGTTCCACTGGAGGACCCGGGGATACCTCTTCGCCGGGGCGGGGGCGGTGTTCCTCGTTCTCGCGATCGCGGCCCGCGATGCGGTGCTGGTGCTTCTCGCCGTCCCCCTCCTCGTCGCGCCCGTCGCCTCCGCGCTCGCGAGCCCTCGGCCGATGCCGCGCGCCGCCCTCGCCTGGCGCTCGGTGGGGGTCGCGGGCGAAGTGCGGATCGTCGGGGAGGTGAAGGGGGACCCCCCCCGCTCGACCGACGACTTCTCGCTCGCGTTCGAGCGCCCGGCCGACCTCAGCGAGGAGCGTCCGCCCCGCGTCGAGTGGTGGCCCGGAGCGGTGCGGTTCGAGCTGCGATGGAGCTCGCCCCGGCCGACGGTCCAGGTCGTCCCCGCCCCTTCGATCGTCTGGCACGACCCGATCGGCCTCGTGGAGCGGGGCGCGACCGGTCCCCGGGCCGCGCTCGTGGTCGAGCGGTACCCCCTCGACCTGCACCGACTCGGGGCGGTCCGCCTCGAGCGCACCCGGCAGCTCCCCGGGAAGTCGCGGACGAGGAACATCGGGGTCACCGGGGAGTTCTTCGGGATCCGGGAGGCCACGCGGAACGAGCCGCCCCGCCGGATCAACTGGCGGGCGAGCGCGCGGAGCGGCAAGTGGCTCGCCAACGAGTTCGAGGTCGAGCGGACCGGCGACCTGATCGTGCTGATCGATGCGCGCCCGACGATCCTCGGCGAAGTGCTCGACGAGCGGTTCCTCGGGGTGGCGCGGGCAGCGGCCACGGGGATCTCCGGTGCCTTCCTTCGGCAGAAGACCCGGCTCGGGTACGCGTCGTTCGGCGAGTTCCTGGACGCGGTGCCGCTGTCGACCGGCCGCACGCAGGGGGTCCGGATCCGACGCGCCATCCGCGCCACGCGCCGGGGCGCCGTCGAAGGGCCGTCCGAGCGGTGCGCGGTCTCCCTGCGCCGCTTCTACCCGGCGGGGGTCACGACCATCCTGCTCTCCAGCCTCGGCGGGGACGCCGCGTGCGACCTGGTGGTCCACCTCCGCCACCGCGGCTACCCGGTGGTCGTGCTGAACCCATCGTGGCGATCCCTGGTGCCTCCGAAGACGACGCTCCCGCCGCGCGAGGATGCGCTCTCGGGGCGGCTCGCGCACCTCGAGCGCCAGATGCGGCTCGTGGCGACCCGCGCCTACGCCTCGGTCGTCGACTGGGAGGATCTCACCTCGCTCGGGGACCTCGCGCTCCTCCTGCAGCGGCCCGACCGGCGGAGGGCCTAGATGGCAAGCCCGAGCGCTCGGCCGATCGCGTCAGCCCGCGTGGGGGTCTCGTCGGTGCTCCTCGTGGGGGCGCTGGTGTTGTTCGGTCTCACGACCGAGTTCCGATGGGAGATCGCGATCTTGATCGGAGGCGCCGGCGCGGCCGCCGCGATCGCGCTGCGCGTCGTCTCCCACGGCCGAAGCACCAATACCGCGGTCGTCGTCGCGCTGCTCACGATCGGGGTCCTCGCGCTCGCGGCGACCGATTCGTGGAGCGCGGCGCTGGCGGGCGGGGTCGCCGTCCTCGCTCTGCTCGTCTGGCTCTCCGACGAGCCCGGTCGCGTGGCGGGTGGGGAGCGTCGTGCCGCCCTGGCGATCGGCATCGTCGGCCTGATCTTCGGCGTGACGTGGTTCTGCGCGTTCCTGCTCCCCCCCACGCGCGTCCCGACCGGGGTCGTCGGCGGCCTCCTGGTCGCGGTCATCCTGCTCGTGACCGCTCTCCTGGCCCGCCCGGAGCTGCTCGAGAGCGAGCCGCCGCTGTCGGCGTAGGCCGCGGGGTCGAGCCCGGGGCCCCTACAGGTCGTAGGTGGCGCCGTCGCTGGCGACCTCGGTATCGCCGAACCGCCCGCGCCCCTCGTGGGCGACCCGCGTCGCGAGGTCGGGCGCGTCGCCGAGGTGGGTCAGGAAGAGCCGACGGGCCTTCATCGCGGCCGCCGCGTCTCCCGCGCCGGCGCCCGTACTGTGCCCGAGTTGGTGCGCGAGCGTCCGGTGCTCCTCATCGAACGTCGCTTCGTGGATCAGCACATCGGCGTGCAGGGCGTGGGTCGCGGTCGGCTCTCGGGTGTCGCCCGTATAGAAGAGCGAGAGCCCGTCGGAGACCGCGAGGTAGCCGAGGTCGGGAACGGTGTGCGAGAGCGGCACGCCCCGCACCGTCCACTTCCCCACGTGGACCGCGGGCTGGAGCTCCTCCACGACCCGGAGGTCGTACAGTGTCGCCGGGTCCTTCACCATCGCGTCGGCGGCGACGAACGCGCGGAGGATCGGGGAGAGCCCGGGGGGGGAGACGATCGTGAGCGGCCTCGTGCGCCCCGTGATGAACGCGTGCAGCAGAAGGTCGAACAGTCCTGCGACGTGGTCGGTGTGCAGGTGGGAGAGGAGCACCGCCTCGACCTCGTCGAATCGGTGCAGGTCGTGCAGACGACCGGTGGCGCCGGCTCCGCAGTCGAGAAGGAGCCCTTCCACGATCGCGCTCGAGGGGTGCCGTCCTCCGCCGCGGTAGTTTCCGGCCCCCGTGCCGAGAAAGGTGAGCTTCATGGCGTCCGGGCCGCCGGGAAGCTCCCGGCGACGCACGGCCCACGAACCGGGGAGTTCAAGAGAGTTCGGAACGGGCCGGCGGCCCGCCCGGGCGTCGGGCGGCCGGTCACGTCGGGGCCGCGCCGCGCCCCGAGCGCGCCAGGCGTTCGAGGGCGCCCCGGACATGCGGAGCGGGCATCATCCCCGAGATCACTTCCTCGATCCGCCCGTCCGCTCCGATCCAGAACGTCACCCGCTTCGCCAACCCGAGGAGCCCGAGCGCGCCGAACTTTCGCGCGATGGTTCGGTCCGCATCGGCAACGAGCGGGAACGGCAGCTGGCACTTCTCGGCGAATCGCTGCTGGGCCTCGAGCGAATCGACGCTGACGCCGACGAGCGCAACGCCAGCCCGCTCGAACTCGGCGTAGTGGCGGGCGAACTCGTTCGCCTCCATCGTGCACCCCGTCGTGCCGGCCCTCGGATAGAAGTAGAGGACGGCCGGCCGCCCCCGCAGGGTCGTCAGGCTCAGGGTCTCCCCCCGATGCGTCGTCCCGACGAACTCCGGGGCGAGGTCGCCGACCGCGAGCATCGCCCGACGACCGGCCCGCGCTATATCAATCCGTTCGAGCGGACGGAGGCGGCCCGGCGGACGGCTCGACCCCGATCCGGAGCAGGTCCTCCTCCGTCAACGGGGGCCCCCGGGGCGCGCCGACGATCGACGAGAACCGTTCGGGCGTTGGAAGCGGCACGACGGCGGTCCGAACCCATGGCCAGTGGAGCGCGAACTGGAGGGCCGCTTGCGCGAGGGTCCGGCCGGTCCGCTCGGTGAGGAACGACAACCCGAGGACCGGATCGAGACGCGCGTGCAGGGTCGCGAGGCTCGTCGGCGGCTCGGCCGGGCTCCTCGAGAGCGGGGACCCTGCCAGCAGGGTCCCGTCGAGGCTGCCCGAGGCGAAGACGTCCCGTGCCAGGAGCGAGAAGCCGGCGGGGGTCTCGGCCCGTCGGGCGGCGTTGACGATATCGAGCTCGAGCAGGGAGAGCGCGCCCGAACGGAGCGCCGCGGGCCCGGAGTCGCCGTGCGTTTTCCCGGTCCGGATCGGCACCGCGATGTCGAGGACCCGACCGGAGCGGCGGAGCATCTCGAGGGCCTCCGGCGGGCGGGAGCCTCCCGTCCCGCCGCGGTCGGCCGGGTCCCACTCCACGATCGCCCGGCACCGGTCGCCGAGCCGGGCGAGGGTCCCTTCGACCGGCCGGTCGGCCGACACGGCGCTCGAGCCCGCCCCGCGCGCTGGCGCGGGGTGACGATGGGCGGAGCGATCCTCGGCCCCGACGATCGCCACGAGGGCCGGGTCCCGCTCGGGAAACGCGCGGACGAAGATCTCCTCTGCGAGGCGCGGGGACACGGTCGCGGCAAGATCGAACGTGGTGACCCCCGCTGCCCGGGCCTTCCGCAGGAGGGGCACGGCCATGGACGCCCACCCGGGGGAGGTCGGGCCTGGTGGGTCGATCGCGACGGCGATCTCCGAGAGCGTGTAGGCCGCCCCGGGGAACGGGCGCTGGGCGACCCGGAGCTCGCTCACCGGCATGGACCGGCAGGAGGAGAGCCGGGTCGGCACCTGAGCGTTTCGCACTCCGTCTTATCCGCCCGAGGACTTCGAGGGGGCGATGACGTCCGCGGCCGGTCCGGCGCTCCCGCTCTCCGAGCGGCTGCGACCGCGCCGGCTGGCGGAGGTCGTGGGGAACCCTCGGGCGCTCGCCGAGCTAAGGGCGTGGGCCGAGCGATGGCGCTCCCCGACCCCGCCGGCCCGCCGGGCCGTCGTTCTGTCCGGTCCCCCGGGCGTCGGGAAGACGACGGCGGCGCTTGCGTTGGCGTCCGAGATGGGCTGGAGCCTCGTGGAGATGAACGCCTCCGACGCGCGCAACCAGAGCGCGATCGACCGGGTCGCCGGACGCGCCTCCGTCTCGCATTCTCTCGGAGAGGCGTCGCCGGGAGGCGAGCCGCGACGGGCCCTCATCCTGCTCGACGAAGCCGACTGTCTCACGGGCCGCATCGCGGACACCGGCCGGACGACTCTCGAGCCGGTCCCGCTCCGGGAGTTCCTGCGCGGGCGCTACGGAACGATCGAGGCCCTGAACGGCGCCTGGGGGCTCGTTCCGGGCGGAAAGACGAAGCCGTTCGCGGACTGGAACAGCGTGCCTCGATCTCCGGGGAACTTCGCGTGGGGTCGGCTCCCGTCCGCCCGAAAGGACCTCGACGAGTGGCGCGCGAGCGGACGGCCGGTCGATACGTCCGATCGCGGGGGACTCGGCGCGATCGCGCGGCTCGTGCGCAGCACGCACCAGCCGCTCGTCCTGACGGTCAACGACGATCGGACCCTCAACCGGTACTCGGCCGTCTTCCGTACGTCCGTGCTCCGCATCCGCTTCCAGGCGATCGGGCCCGAGGAGCTGCTCGGCCGGCTCGGACGGATCGCGCGATCGGAACGGATCGACCTTGCCCCGGGCGCCCTCCCGGCGATCGTGGCCCGGGCTCGCGGCGACCTGCGCGCCGCATTGAACGACCTGGACGCGATCGCCCCGCTGCCCCCGGGGCCGTCCCAGCTCGAGGTGCTCGGAGCGCGCGACCGGACCGCGGACTTCGCCGGGCTGACCGCGGAAGCGCTCACGAGCGCCCGGATGTATCGCGGCGCGGAGGTCCGCGAGCGGCTCGACGCCACGCCGGACGACCTCCTTCCCTGGATCGAGGAGAACATCGTCCACTACGCTCCCGACCCCGCGCACCGTGCGGCCGCCTTCCGCACGCTCGCCGTCGCGGAGATTTTCCTGATGCGCGCCCGACGGGCGCGGGTCTACGTCCTCTGGAGCTACGCGTCCGAACTGTTGACCGGCGGTGTCGGCCTCGCCCTGCGCGAACGCCCCGTCTCGGGGAGCGGCGAGGCGGCGTTCCCGCGCTTCCTCGGAGAGATGGGCCAGTCGCGGGGCGCCCGCGAGGTGCGCGACTCCCTCGCGAGCAAGGTCGCGGAGCACTTCCACCTCTCGCGCGCGAAGGTGCGCTCGCTGTTGCTCTCGGAGATCGAGGGCCTCTCCTTCGTGCCCCGCGGGAGGAAGAGCACCGCGCGAGAGACCGCGCTGCGCCTGGCGATCGGCCGGGAGCTCGGCCTCACGCCGGAGGAGGCGGCGTTCCTGTACGGCGTCTCCGTCGACGACCCGGAGGTCGCCGGCGTCGGCGGGGCGCCGGACGATGATCTCCCTCCATCGCCCGAACTTCCGGCGGGCGGCCAGGCACCCCCAGAGCCCGGCCCGAGCGCGGCCCCGGCGGAGACGTCCCCGCGGAAGAAAGTGCAACGGAACCTCTCGGAGTTCGGCGCGTGAGCGCCGATCCACGGCCCGGGTCCGGCGCTCGACCCCGTGCGGTCGTCTCCTGGAGCACCGGGAAGGACGCCGCATGGTCGCTCGTGGAGCTACGGCGCCGGGGCGAGGTCGACGTGGTCGGGCTGCTCACCACGGTGACCGAGACGTTCGACCGGGTGTCGATGCACGGCGTGCGCCGCTCCGTCCTCGAGCTGCAGTCCGAGGCTCTCGGGCTCCCCGTCTACCGGGTCGAGATCCCGTTCCCGTGCCCGAACGAGGAGTTCGAGCGGGCGATGACCCGAACCCTCGCGACCCTTCGGTCGGAGGGAGTCGACCAGATCGCCTTCGGCGACCTCTACCTCGAGGACATCCGCCGCTACCGGGAGGACCGCCTGCGCGGGACGGGGGTCGCGCCGATCTTCCCGCTGTGGGGTCGCCCCACTCGGGCGCTGGCGGACGAGATGATCGCGGGGGGGCTGCGCGCGACGATCGTCGCCCTCGACCCGCGAAAGCTCCCGCCCGGGTTCTGCGGTCGGGAGTTCGACGCCGCGTGGCTCCGAGACCTTCCCGCCGGGGTCGATCCGTGCGGGGAGAACGGCGAGTTCCATACGTGCGTCACCGCGGGTCCGATGTGGGAGGGGCGGCTCCCGGTGAGGACCGGCGAGGTGGTCGAGCGGGACGGCTTCGTCTTCGCCGATCTCCTCCCGACCGGGGCCACTCGCCCCGGCTAGCGGGTCGCTTCGGTTCACTCGAGCTTCGCGTGAACGGAGATCGCGACGTTCCCCTTCAACGCGCCCGAGATGGGGCAGCCCTCGCCCGCGGCCTTCGCCGCGGCGTCGAACTCGGCCGGAGTGATCCCGGCGACCTTCCCGGTGACGCTCAGTTCCATCGTGGTGACTTTCCAACCGTCCCCGACCTTGTCGAACGTCGCGGTCGCCTCGACCGCGAGACGCGTCGGGGGCTTCTGCATCCGGCCGAGCCCCGCCGAGAGCGCCATCGAGTAGCAGGCGGCGTGCGCCGCCGCGAGCAGCTCCTCCGGACTCGTCTTCCCGGCGGGCGCTTCCGTCCGGGACGCCCACGTCACGGAGGTCTCGGGGAGCGCGCCGCTGGTCCCCTTCACCCGGCCGCTTCCCTGCGCCAAGGTTCCTTCCCACACGGCCTGGGCGGTTCGCTTCGCTGCCATCCGTCGGACGAGCCGGGCGCCCGATTTAACGTTCCCGACGGCGGCCGGCGGCTCGACGGTCACCTATTTCTCATCCGGTCGCGCTCCCTTTCTCATGGGCGCCGGCCTCGGGAGCCTGCCGCGGTTCCTCATCATCGAGCCGGTGTCGACCGTCCGCCTCGAGATGGAGCTCGACCGGCCGTCGTGCGAGATCGACGTGGAGCTGCAGAACCCAGGCCCCGGCCGCTCGTTCGTCGTCATGATCGGCCATCGGGGCGGCCCGTTCGTGCAGCGTCTGCGCCTCTCCGGTCGCGCCCGGATCGTCTTCGAACCGAAGAGTCCCGGGCAGTACGTCCTGGTCCTGGCGAACCCCGTCAAGGAGGCGCTGGTCCTGCGGCTGAAGGGCCGGCAGAGCGCCCTGCGTCTCGGCGAGGACGCCACGGAGCGGACGCGACCGCCGCCGGCCCGGCATCGACGTCGGGGGGTCCGAACGCGTCCGGCCTCGCGCAGCGGACGCCCTCGGGGCGGACGACCCCCTCCCGAGCGCGTGTCGGGACGTCGGCCGTAGCGGTCCGGCCCGGTCGAAGAGTTGAAGGGCCGGGTCGCTCCCGCCCCGTCCGGAGCGAACCGTCGTGTCCCTCAACGTCGCCCTGTTCGCGGAGATCGTGCTCAGCATCTTCGCGATCGTCGACCCGCTCGGCACGCTCCCGTTCTACGTCACCCTGACCGAGGGGTTCGACGCCGCCGACCGGAGCGTGATCGTGCGGCGGGCGGTCCTGGTGCTCGGCGGCGTCCTCGCCCTCTTCGCCCTCCTCGGACGGTTCCTCTTCGCCGTCTTCGGGCTCTCGCTCGCCGCCTTCGAGATCGCGGGGGGCGCCCTCCTCTTCCTGGTCGCCTTCGACATGCTGCGCGGTGAGCTCACGCAGGTGCGGCTCACCCCCCAGGACCGGGACGAGGCGATCGCGCGCCGGGACGAGCTGTCGGTCGTCCCCCTGGGGATCCCGCTGCTCGCGGGGCCCGGGGCGATCTCCGTGGTAATGATCTACGAGGGGAACGCCGGAAGCGACCCGCTGATCGTCCTCGCGACGTTCGTCGCGATCCTCGTTACCTGCGCGCTGACGTTCGTGATCCTGCGCTTCGGCGACGGGATCTTCCGCTCGATGGGGCGGGTCGGCGTGATGGCGATGACCCGGGTCCTCGGCCTGATCCTCGCCGCGGTCGGGGTGCAGTTCGTGATCGACGGGGTCCTGAGCGTCGCGGCGCACGTGTGACGCGCGGGCGCGGCTTCGCGGCCGTGCGAACCCGGGACCGCGCCGCGGCCGCGGGGGACCCGCCGCGTCGCGACAGCGCGTGGGCCGACGGGCTCCGGGGGTTCCGTTCCGCGGCCCAGACCATCTCCCCCGCGCGGACCGCGACGGGAAGGTCGTTCTCGGCCGGCGGGAATCCGCACTCGAAGTCGTCGGTGTACGCGCAGTACGGGTTGAAGCACCGGTTGAAGTCGAGCTCGTACTCGTCCGCCTCGTTGAGCTCGAGCGTCAGGTAGCGGCCCGGGCCGTAGCTCTCCTTGCCGCTCGTCCGGTCGCGGAACGGCACGAACGCCGAGGTTCCGACCCCTTCGCCCGCGTGGAAGACGCGCAAGTGGACCTCGCGGCCGCCGAGCCGGAACTTCAGGTCGCCGAGGTAGCGCATCACCGCCTGGTTGTCCCGGTTCGTCCGGAGGTACGCCTCCTCGGGTGCCGGCCGCCGGGCGAGCGTGGCCGTCACGCGATACGCGGCGTCCGGAGGGAAGTAGCGGAGCGCGTGGAACGGGACGCGGCCGCCAATGAACGGCGACTCGGGGTGGCGGGCCATGAACTCGTCCTTCATCGCACGTTCCGTGACGAGCTCCTTCTCCCAGGCGCGGGCATCGGTCATCGCCGGCGGGAAGGAGGGCCCCCCTTAACCCTTCTCGGCGGCGGCCGGGGGCCTCCACCGGCGCAGATCGACGTACATCAGTTCGAGGTCGATGTACGTCGAGCCACGGCGCACCGCCGACGGCATCCGGCCGACGGTCTCGAATCCGAGGGCCGCGTACAGATGCTTCGCTCCGTGGTTGTTGGCGAAGACCCACAGACGGACGATCTCGAACCGGGACCGAGAGAGCTCGAGCGCCCGCACGATCATGGCGCGGCCGAGACCGCGGCCCCGGTGGCGATGGTCGATCATGATCCCGAGCTCGCCGACGTGGCCTCCGTCCCCCTCTCGCCCGCCGGGGAACGTCGGATGGACGTTGCAGAGCCCGACCGCCTTCCCCTCGACCTCCGCGACGACGGCGATCTCGTCGCCGGCGAGCACGCGCCGATAGACCGCGGTGAACCACGCCGCCTCGTCCTCGCGCGAGGGCCGTTCGGCGAACAGCCCCACCCCGACCGGCTCCCCGCGGTCGCGCTCGTCGTACAGTTCCCAGTACGATTCTACGATCGCATCGAAGTCCTCCCACCGAAGCTGGCGCAGCATGCAGTCGCATCCAACCGGGGTTCCGATATCTCCTTTCGCGCGCCGTTCGCTCGAGCGACCGGTCCTGAGCGCAGGACGTAAATGGCCCCCGCTCCGTGTCCGCCCGATGGTCTTCGTTCGCGACGAGGGGAGCGTCATCGACGCGTCCCTGGACGCGGTCTGGGAGTTCATCGGGTCGGGGGACGCGCACTCGCACGCGCATCGGCACCAGGCGTGGCGGCGCGAGCGAGGGGAGGGGAACTCGGGGACCTATTCGTGGGAGCAGGAGTTCTCCGGAGGTCGGGCCCGGTTCGCGATGCACTGGGTCTCCTACCACCCGCTTGGCGTCGCATACGAGGTGATCGAAGGGCCGTTCGCCGGATCGCGGTTCTTCCTCTACTACACTCCGATGGGAGCCCGGACCGGGGTGACCGTCGTCGGGGAGTTCGTCTCGCCGTCGATCCCGGAGGCCCGCCTGGAATCCGAAGTGCTCCGGTTCTTCGCGGTCGAGTTCGACCAGGATCACGCCGCGATCCGAGCGCGGGTCGCCCCGAAGTGAGCGTGGCACGGCAACTCGGGCCGGTCTTCCCCCAGGTCGAGACGACGGCCGGCGGGACCGGGGCGTAGAGGATCCGGGAGATCGCACGATGAGCGACCCGAGTACGGGAGGAGGTTCGGCTCCGTCGGCGATCCAAGCGATTCCCGCGGGTTCTCCGCCCGCGTTCCGCAGGGCGATCCGGATGCGCCACGCGGTCGCGCTCTACGTGAGCTCGGTGCTCGGCTCCGGAATCCTCGTCCTCCCGGGGTTATTGGCGAACCTGGCGGGCCCGGCCTCCTTGATCGCCTGGGCGCTCCTGGCCGTGGCGAGCCTTCCTTTCGCGCTGACGTTCGCCTCGCTCTCCGCGCGCCGACCCGAGGCCGGTGGGGTGTATGCGTTCGCGAACGAGGCGTTCGGCCGGCCGGCCGCGCTGACGACCGGCTGGCTGTTCGCCCTGTGGCAGGTCGCCGGGGCACCGGCCGTTGCCCTGATCGCGGCGTCGTACCTCCGGTACGCCTTCCCGATCGACCGGGCCGAGACGTTCGTGCTCGCCTTCGCAGTGATCTCCGCGGCGTTCGGGGTCAACTACGGAGGGATCCGCCTGAGCAGCCGGGTCCAGCTGGCGGTGATCGTTTCGATCGTCGGACTGCTCGTGACCGCGCTCGCCGTGGCGGGGTCTCGCGTTCGAGCGGCCAACTTCCAGCCGTTCGACCCGCACGGGATCGTTCCCATCGGCACGGCCGCCGCGCTGATCTTCTGGTCGTTCCTGGGCTACGAGAACGTCTCGAACGTCGCCGAGGAGTTCGAGGACCCGCGCCGCGACTTCCGGCGCGCCGTCTACCGCAGCGTGGCGATCGTCGGCGTGCTCTACTTCGCCGTCGCCTTCGTCACCGTCGGGACCGCATCGTATCTCTCCGGGGGCAGCGTCGCCCCGTTCGCGGCGCTCCTCGGACATGTCCTCGGTCCCTATGCGGCGGCCGGGACCGCGCTGCTCGCGGTGTTCATCGTGTTCGGCGTCGTGAACGCGTACACGACCGGCATGTCGCGCGTCACGTACGTGACGGCCCGGGACGGGGGATTCCCGCGGGTCATGGCTCGGCTCGATCCGCGGTCGGGCGCGCCCGCGCGGGCCCTCCTGACCCTCTTCGGCGCCGAGGCGGTGGTCTTCGCGTGCTACTACTTCGCGAACGTCTCCCTCGCCACGGCGCTCCTGATCGCCAGCGGCGCCGCGATCGCGGTGTACATCATCGGTTCGGCGGCCGGGGTTCGGATCTACACCCGAGCGGGGGCGTCCGGTCGAACGACCCGGTGGCTCGCGCTCGTATCGCTCGGGGTCTCGGTCGCGGTCCTTCCGTTCGTCGGCTGGCCGGTCGTCGCCGCCGCCGCGGTCGCCCTGGGCGCCGGTCTGTACTTCACCCTCGAGGCACGAAGGCGGCAGCGACTTACGGCGATGTGACGGGTCCGGACGATACCCTTCGAGATCGTGCGATCATCGCTTCGGACGAGCCGCTCGAGACCCGCAGCGGAAGCCGTAGAGCCCC